>Ga0118677_10001168_pt1 | contig 56426 bp, 44 predicted proteins | sample AliMusrvi5mmetaG_FD_86154 | JGI IMG/M metagenome (GOLD analysis project Ga0118677, IMG submission 86154)
CCTGCGTGAAGGCGATTCGTGAGGTCTTGGGCGAGAAAACGCGCCCAACGCCATTAATCACAAGGGGATGTAGTCACGCTGGATGGGTAATTGAAAAAAGGCCTTTATCCGCGGGCTGCTAGCCCCGGCATTGATGCCGGGGACAGAAAACCTGCAACGGCGGTAGTCATACTAGCATCACCGGCGAAATCTGGCATCCTGTCAGACGGACGGTGTGGCACTGCCACCCTCTTATCCGCTAATATACACAAGGCGCGACGACCGTCGGCTTCCAAACCGTGCTAAGCACGCAACATAAGGCTGATTATTATTGGCGTCCATTGTTAACTGTCCACCCCCTTCCACACGGCGCTCACCCTTCCGAACAGCGTCCTGCAACACCCCATGCTCCTCATAAACACTACGCGAAGCGCTAATAAAAGACTAATATTATCTCTGACAGATATAATAGGATAAATGATAATTTAATAAATTGTCGTTAGGCTATTGACAGGGGGGGTAGGTTGCCGGTATTATCACATTGTGATATCCGTAACTATCTCGCTAAAACGCGGATACGCAGGTAGCGCAATTATGGAGTGTTGGCCTGATATCAAGGCGATTCGCGAAGAAATGGGATTGAGCCAGCAGGAGATCGCGGCGCAATTGGGCATTTCGGTACGAACCGTGCAAAGTTGCGAGCAAGGATGGCGCAGTCTCGGGGTCTCGCTGGAAAAATGCTTATTACTGATGTGGATGTCGCATCGGCATGGCGTGCAGTTGGCGCAGATGCACTGCTGGGAAGTAAAGCACTGTTCGCAGGAGCACCGTGAGCGGTGTTTCACCTATCTGGCGCGACAGGGGTTTATGTGCTGGTTTCTCACCAGCAACGCCTGCGAGTGCCGGCAATTCAAGGATTGGGACGAGAAAAAAGCCTATTGTCGTCAATGCGCTTTTTTTCAACAGCTTTTTCGTGAAGGTGACGAATCCGCGGCCGCACTTGGCGGTTAACTCGAAGGTAAGGATCTGGTTTGACGTATGGTGATGACAACAACCCATCCTGAACTTAGCGATTTGATGGCCGATGCCGGTTGTCGCGCGTGTTCCGTGCAGACGGAGCACAACGGACTGGTGGCGATCGGCTTGAACTTTCGCACCGCGCCGGTCACGCTGCGCGAAAAGGTGGCATTCAATCCGCAACAGGTGCGCCAGGTGTTGGAACAACTGGCGGCTTGTCCGGAAATCGACGAAGTCTTCCTGCTTTCGACGTGCAATCGTACGGAATTATACGCGGTGCTGCGCCGCGGCGAAGATTGGCCGACCCTCCTCTGCCAGGCATTGGCCGCGCACTGTCGCGCCACCGCCGACGAATTGCGCGAGAGTCTGTACTGGTATGCCGGGGAAGACGCCGCCCGCCACCTGTTTCGCGTCACCGCCGGGCTGGAGTCGATGATCCTCGGGGAAGCGGAGATCGTGCATCAGCTCAAGCTGGCGGCCGGCCTGGCGCGGGAAGCCGGCACCACCGGCACCATCCTGCAGCGGCTGATTGAGAAAGCGCTGAGCGCCAGCAAACAAGCGCGGACGCAAGCGCGCTACGACGAATGCGGGCTGTCCGTCGCCTCGGTCGCCATCACCGCCTGCAAACAAGCCTTTCCGAACTTGGGCGATCTGTCCGTGCTGGTGCTGGGCGCCGGCGAAACGGCCGAATTGACACTGCATTACCTGGTCAGCAAAGGGGTGCGCCGGGTGTTGATCGCCAATCGCACCTTCGTGCGCGCCGCGCAACTGGCACAACTGACGGGAGGCGAAGCGTTGCCGTTGGCCGAGATCGCCGCTCGACTGCACGAAGCCGATGTGGTGATTTGCTGCACCGCCAGCCCGCAACCGCTCATTACCCCGTCGATGGTGATGGCGGCGATGCGGCGGCGTGCCGAATCGCCGGTGCTGATCGTCGATCTGGCGGTGCCGCGCGATGTCGACGCGGACGTGGCGGACATTCCGCATGTCGAGTTGGTCAATATCGATAACCTGTGCAGCGAGGCGGGCGACGTCGCGACGCTGCGGCAGGACAAGCTGCGCTGCGCGGAGGACGTGATCGAGAGCGCCGTGCGCGAATTCGGACGCTGGCTGTCTTCGCGACGCGCGGTGGCGGCGGTCGCCGTCTTACAAGAACAAATTGAAGCCCTTCGGCAGGAGTCCGCCGCACGCCTGAGTGACGCGTTGCACCGGTCATCCGCCGACCGGCATGCGGCACTCGTCGAGCAAGGAACGCAAACGCTGGTGCGCGACATTCTCTGTGCCTCGCTCGCGGCGATGCAGCAGTTGATCGGCGCCGACGACGCGAGTTATCAGATGGAAATCGCCCGCAGAGTCATCGACCAAACCGAAGGAAAGGACACATGCCATGCGCCCCATCTTTTGTAAGCTAATTTCGATAAGTGCGGTGTCATTTATCGCAGTGGCCTGCTTAACGTTTGGCCCGAATGCAATGCGCGCCTACACCGCGCAGACCAGGACGCCGGCGAAAAGCACCCCCGCCGTCCCCGCGCCGAAGTATGTCGGCAGCGACACCTGTGCGCAGTGTCACCAGGAGCAACTGGATAAGTTAGGCACGCACTGGCATGGGCAAGCACAGCGTAATGCGGAGAAACAGGGGAAGGGCTATCTCTGCGAAGGCTGTCATGGACCGGGTTCCCAACATGCCGATGATCCGACGGCGCAATCCGCGTTGCCGCTGAAGCAGACCGCGAAAAACGGCACGGGGTGTTTGAGTTGCCACAACACGAAACTCTCGCCGGTGAAATGGCGCATCAGCGAACATGCGCGGGGCGGTACCACGTGCCTGGCCTGTCATGGGCAGGCGGTTCCCACCGCGCCGGCGGCGATGAAAGAGAAGAAGCCGGCCATCAACCACCAGGGACAGCCGATCGATCCGCACGGGAATTTCACCCGCAAACCGAGTACCGATCAGTGCCTGGCGTGCCACGGCGAGAAACGCGCCGAGATGGCCTTGCCATCACACCATCCGCTGGTCGAGCAGCGGCTGACCTGCACGGACTGCCATAACACGCATGCACCGATGACCGGCAAAATGAAGAATGAATTGTGCGTCGCCTGTCATGTTAAACAGCGCGGGCCGTTCCGCTTTGCGCATGGGGCGATCTCCGGTCATCTGTCCGACGCCTGCCTGGATTGCCATCGCCCGCACGGCTCGCCCAATCAGAAGTTGCTCAAATTCAGCAGTCGCGGGTTATGCCTGCAATGCCATGCGAATAAAGCCACCCACTTTGCCGGGCGCACCTGCTGGGATTGCCATACCGGAATTCATGGTTCCAATTCCAGCGCGTTGTTTTTGAATAATGTGGAATAAGGCCGTGCTGTCCGGAGTGCGGGCCGATGGCCCATAGCGGACTGACTTGCGGACGGGGACGGGCGAGACGCCCGCGCTCCCAGGGGTATGACCAAATGCGGAGGGGAGTTATGCATCAATTGAGTTGCCCGCGGCTTATCGGCGTGCTGTGCGTGTTGCTGTGCTGGCATTCCGCCTTTGCGGAGCCTGCCGTCAACGCGGACGGTACGAATGCGGACGGCACGGCCACCAATCTGCCGACTTACCTCAAGTTGGGGATCGCCGGCGCCGGCTACGATGTCAGCGGCAATTTTCGCCGCGCCCAGCAATATGTCATCCCCGCCAACGGTGGTCTGTTGCTGCATTACCTGGCCAATGACGGAAAAGCGATGCTGGATGTCAATCTGCATGATATCGGCGCCGTGGCCGGTGGCGGTGATCTCTGGTTGTATAACAGTCAGGGGGGCCTGCTCATTACGGGGCAGCAACGACGGTCGGAATTTTATCGCGATTGGAGCGCGGACGGCGAACGGCTGTCGCGGCGCGACTCCGCGCTCGGACTCAGCGCTCCCGTTGGCAACGGCGAACTGCAAATCAGCGATACCACCAATGCGCTGTCGGGACAGTTCAATACCAATCCGGAAGACTGGACGCGGGAAATGACGCAGGTGAGCCTGGTCAATCGCAGCAACGGCTGGCTATCCCGGGTGGGAGTGGGCAACGAGCAATTCAACTTCTTCACCGGGGGCCCGGAATTTAGCGGGCAGGAGAAAAGCGCGTCGCTGTCGCTGACCTCGCCGGGGGCGGATCGCACCACGGTCGAAGCCAATGCGAATTTTTCGCAGACGTCGTTGAGCACGGACCAGGTCAATAAAACCCCCACCGCGTCGTCGTTTGCCGTTACCGGCACGCAGTTGATCGGCAACAGCGCCAGCCTGATCGGGCAACTCACGCACGATCAACTCACCGATTCGATCACGGAAAACGCCTACGCGCAGCGCGATACCGGCGCACGGTTGGAGATGGATTTTCACGGTATCCCGCATTCCGATCTGGACTTGGGCGGCGGCGCAAACCTGGTGCATTATCTCAACGCCCCGCAAACCACCAGCTACGATACGACGGAAAATCAGCTTTTCGCCAAATTCACCTCGCGATTGGCCAAACAGTTGACGCTGAAAGCCAGCGATACCGCGTGGTGGACGAATAATCGTCCCGCGGCGTTTGACCTGATCACCAGCGTAACCACCGGTTCGCTGGTGTGGTCCAGCAAGCAGGATCAAAACGTCGAATTGAGTTACAACCCGACGATGAATACCGGACTCGTCGCGCAATGGCATCGCCTGGGCTGGACGAACGTCGATTTTGCCGCGGAAAATGCGATCGTTTCCCGCTCGCTTTATGGCTGGTGGATGCCGCACGAAGCGGTCACCCTCTATGCCAGTTATTTGAAACAACAGTTCAATCTCACCGCCACGCCGGACAGCGCGCTCTATTTGACCGATGCCGATCACGATGTGGTGGTGGGCGCTTCGTTCCAACTGACGCCGCGGTTACTGCTGGATAGCTCGTTCACCTTCGCGTCCGAAGCCGGTGCGCAAGGCGCCGACCAGCAGATTACCGCGCTGGGGTTGAGCTATCGCTGGCCGTCCGGCACCGCCTTGTCCGTGCGCGCCGTGCTGGACAATTTCAGCCCATCCGCCACGGCGACCGCGCTGGGGTATGAGTCGCACTGGTACGAATTGCGGTTGTCCAAGTTGCTTTTTTAAGGTTACCGATGATGGCGGGTCTACGTAAAAGTTTCGGATGGAATGTGGCACCCATCCCCGACCCTTCCCCCGCTACGGCAGGGGAAGGGAGACGGATCCCGCTACCTGGCGCTAAAGCGCCAGGCTATTGAGATACGCCCCATAAATGGGGCTAGTGAGGCAACGCCAGTGAAGCCCCATTTATGGGGCGTATCTCAATAGCCTTGGCATTTATGCCAAGGACCGAGCGGTTTCTTATGAGGCGTTATTTTAAGGTATTGCTGACCGCTGCCAGGGAAGGCAGCGATACTACCAGGATGGGCACATGTCCGATGGTATCACCATATTTGTCGAACAGGAGGACCAGATGCATCGAATCAGGCTACGCGCCGCGCGGGCGGTGATTGTTGGGCGATCGTCGCCCAGCAGGTATCTTTTCATGGCTACAGTGATCGTCGCAATCGCGATTTTCATTGCGGGCTGTGGGGGTGGCGGCAGCAGTACCGTCGTCTCTTCCAATGGTGGATTCAAGCAAGCCGGCGCATTATACGTAGGAAAAGGGCGTTGCAATGATTGTCATGCTTCAACCTTCGCGCAATTCGCCGGCACCGTGCATGGGCAGAACTTCCACAATCTCAATGGGGATGATCTGATCAGCGGGCACGGCGGCTCGTGTCTGCCGTGTCACACGCAGGGATTCAACAATCCCTCCGGCTACAACGACCCGAAGATCACACCGACCACCAAGCTGGCGCTGGAAGGGATCGGTTGCGAGAACTGTCATGGCCCGGGCAGCAAACATGCGGCATCACAGTCGAAAGCCGACATCACTCGCGTTCCGCCGGACAAGCAGACGTGCTGGGCCTGCCACGATCCAGGCTATAAGATGTTCGACACTCCGGCGACGATCCCGACTGTGAACGACGCGACGTTCCAAAACACCGCGCCGGGATCCGTCGGCGGCCCGCATCATGCGCAGACGATCATGCTGATGGGACGAGAAGCGTATAACACCCCTGCTTCACCCAGTCCGCATAGCACGTTGCCGAATACCTGTCTGAATTGCCACTATCGTTCGACCACGATTTCCCCGATCAATGGGAAAGTGGATCACAGCCAGGCGAATCTGCTGCCGGATGTCTCCGATAAAGATACGCGCGCAGCCTGCGTCTCCTGTCACGGTGGTGGGCGATTAGAAGACAATCCGCTGCAGGAAGGCATCAAGCAGATGGCCATCGAACTGGGCGGCGCCGATGCGAACGGCGATCCGGACGCCAATATGGCGGGGGGCTTGCTGAAGGCCTACGCCACCGCGAAAAACATCACGCTGACCACGAATGCCGCGCCGACCGATCCGAACGTGAAAGCGTATAAGGCGGCACGGTACAATCTGGGCTTTGTGCTCTCGGATAAGAGCCTCGGGGTACATAATCCCGGTCTCACGACTAAATTGTTGAAAGACGCCAAGGCGATGATCAGCAATTAGCAGCCGGCTGCGAGCCCGCGATAGAGAGCGGGAAGGCGCGCGGTTCACGGAGAATAGCGCGCCTTCCCGTCGGGCATTACAGTTGGTTGATTTTCTTGGCTATATCAACCAACCTAAATATGCTATTATTTAGCAATCCTATTTTAACGCAAGGAGAGGATAATGAGAACTATCGGATTGCTGGGCGTACTGGTATTTGCGCTGATCAGTACCGTTTCGACCAGTTGGGCATTTCCGGGTTTCCTGAAGATCTTCAAGGAAACCTATTCCGTGAGCGCGGATTCCACCCTGGGCAAAGCCAATTGCGCGATTTGCCATACGTCGTCCAACAAAGGCGACGCGATGAATCCCTACGGCGCCGACTTGAAGAAAGTGCTGCAGGCCAAGCATACGATGAAGATGACGCCGGAGATACTCGCCTCGATCGAGAGTCTCGATTCCGATCAGGATGGCGTTGCCAACATCGACGAGATTAAAGCCGATACGCTGCCCGGCAATCCGAATAGTTACGTGTTGCCGAAAGAGTGGAAAGTGCCGGCGGTTGCTCCGCTAGCCGATGTCGATGCCGTACCGGGCGCCGTGAAGAGTGTGCTGGTGCGCGTGGCACATGAAGACCACACCCGGCTGGGTGATGTGCGCATTGCCCTCGCCGGCGATAACCTGGCGTTTAGCGCGAAAGTGCTGGATCGACGGATCACCGCGAAATCGACGACCTGGAGCGATACCGGGTTCGATATCGCCATTGCGCCGACCGGCAGCGCCACCTTCCGCCGGCTGGTCTATTCCCCGAAATCGGCAACGGGCGGGGATATTCAGCTTTACCAGAACGCGGACAAACTCGCGGCCCCGGAACTGAAGTTAAAAATCATCATGCTGCCCGAATATGGGTATGAAGTGAACGGGCTCATTCCGCTCTCCGCGTTGCAGTTGGATCCCAAAGCGGAATCCTTCCAATTCGAGTTTTCCGTGCTGGCTGCGCCGACAGCGGAGGCTAAGCCGCGCTTTGCTTCCGTATTCGGCACACCGGCCGGTTATCCGAACGACGCCAAATTCGGCAAAGTCATGGTGGTCAAGTAGATTCACAACAACGAAGGTAATCGTTCAGGCCACCCTGGCGCGCGAGCGTCCTCGCGAGCACTCCGGTGGTTTCGATACGACCCTCCGTAGTCTACTCAACCACCCGAGTGCTCGCGAGGACGCTCGCGCGCCAGGGAATCTGAACGGGATACCACGAAAGATCGGGAGGGTGTTAGTTCCTTTGCGCCCATGCAGGCGCATAGGGACGACCACCCTCCCAATTCATCAGACCGGGAAGTCAGGTAAACGACATGGCCCAAACATCAGCTAATAAATACCGCAATGTGCTTTTCCCCTGGAGTCGGCTGATTTCGCTCTACAGCGCAATCACCTTTGTCATGCTCGGGATCGACATGGCACTACTGCACCTGGGATACCGGCATTATCATTTTATCGCCGTCATGCCGATCGTGTTTTGTGGCGTGGCCGCGGTGGTGTCGCTGGTGACGGCGTTTTCCAGTTGGCTGCGCCGCCAGGCCTGGGTGTTGGGCGTGCTGGCGATGGCCGTGGGCACGACCGGCACCATCATTCACCTGGAAATCGCCTTTACCAATCTCGGAAAACTCACCTTTCCCCTGTTTATTGAACGGTTGATCTTCGATCCGCGTCCCCCACTGGCACCGGCTGCCCTGGCCGGCACCGGCCTGCTGCTGATCATGCTGGCGATCGCGGAAAACTGGCCGGTCGGCTGGGTGGTGGTCGCCGGACGTTGTGTGCCGATCATCGGGCATTGGTTTCGTGATGCGCAATGCACGCTACCGGGTGAGCGTGAGTAGTTTTGTAATCCGCGGTGAGCGCGGTGGTGCAGGCGTTGGCGCGCGAAGGCGCGTGGTGATTTTGGATTTTGGATTTTAGGTTTTGGATTGATTTCGATGCGGATATTGCGGTGAATCCTGCGAGCCGGCAGTCTTCTGCCACCCCTTCACCGCGTAATAACCCGGCCAATCAATCCAAAATCCCAAATCAAAAATCCAAAATCACCTGATGAACAGGTGGAATTTCATGCGGCAATATCTCAGTCATTGTCATCGTTTGCTGTTAGTCGGTCTGCTGCTGGTGGCGTCCGTGCTGGCGTGTTGGCGCGCCTGGCCCGTGCACGCGCAAGAAGCGCAAGGCACGCCAGCTGCGCCGGAAAAGCCGGAGATTATCGCGCCGACCGATAAGGACACCTGCGTCAACTGCCATGCCGACGTGATCGATATCAAGCATTTCACCGGTTCGGCGCATGGCGCGGTGAATTGCCAGACTTGCCATCGCGGCGTCGATCGGTATCCGCATCCCAAAGAAGCGATCGCGAAGAAACCGGTGTGCGCTTCCTGCCATACGCGCAACGCCACCTCGCTGACGCACAGCGTGCATGGCGTCACGCAGACGTCGGGGAAAGCGCTGCCGAATTGCCAGTCCTGCCACGGCAAAAACGCGCATGAGATCGTGAAGCCGGAGACGCTCACCCGTCAGCAGCAGGAAGCCTCCTGTCGCAGTTGCCATCAAGACAAAGCGGCGTCACTCGCCGCCAGCATTCATGGACAAAACGCCGCGACCGCCGGGGGCGAACGTCCCGGCTGTCTGTCCTGCCATGGCGGCAATCCGCATGCCATCAAGCCACCGGTGAAAACGCCGTCGCCCCAGCAGAATATCCCCTGCCAGCAATGCCATGCCGCCGATACCGCCCGCATGCTCAACAGCGCGCATGGGAAGGCGATGCAGGGCGACACCAAGAAACCACTGTCCTGTTTGTCCTGCCATGGGCAGGATCACGATCCGCACACCATCGGCGCCGCGCGGCAATTGACCGCCGCCGACAAGAACGCGCTCTGTGAAAAGTGCCATGCCGACAAGGCGAAACTGCTGCGCGCCAGCGCGCACGGCAATGTCGATATGCAATCGGGCCAGCGTCCCACCTGCATCACCTGCCATGGCAGTTCACTGCACGATGTGACGCTGACGTCACGCATGACGCCATCGCACGTGGATGCGCCCTGCAAAAGCTGCCATACCGAGGTGGCACAGGATCTCGCGAAGAGCGTGCATACCCACGGCATGACGAAGTCCGGGCAAAAGTTCGAAGGCTGCCTTTCCTGTCACGGCGGCGGCAATCCGCACGCGGTGGCGACCGTCTCCACGCTGACACGCCGGCAACAGGAAGCGCCTTGCCTTTCCTGCCACCGCGATCTGTCCACCCACCTGGCGGACAGCGTGCATAATCGACCGGATAAAAAACCCGGCGATCATCCCACCTGTTTGACCTGTCACGGCGGCAGTCCGCATAAGATTTCACCGCCCAAGCACCTGACCCCGATACAGAAGGTGCAACTGTGCGCCCGCTGCCATGCCGATAAAGAACGCATGGCGCGGTATGGACGCACCGATGCGGTCGAAGCCTACGCGCAGACCTTCCATGGACGCGCCATCCTGCTTTTCCACCAGACGAAGGAAGCGACCTGCACGGATTGCCACGGCATCCACGGCATCCTGTCACCCAGCGACCCGCGCGCGCCGACCACTCCGCAACATGCGGCGATGATCTGCGGCAAGTGCCATCAGGGCAATAAGATGGATTTCGCGTATTCCTACGCCAGTCATCTGCGCCTGAACGTGGAAAAATCGATCGTCACGCCGCTCGAAGAGCGGATACTTTATGTGCTGGTGTTCATTCCCTATCTCTGGTTCGCCGTGCTGATCGTGCTGGGCATCTCCCACGTGTATTGCCGCCGGCACAATCCAGCGGCGGCCGAACGGCTGGAGAACACCTTCAACATCCTGGGACTGCTGACGCTGTTGGTTGCCATCGTCGCCGTGCTCACGCTGCTCTTTATGCGCCGGCTGACGGAGCCGGTGCCCCACTGGTCGCTGGTCTCTTCCATCGCGCTGCTGGCGATTACCGGCGTGGCCTTGCTCTTCCGCCGGATTATCTTCCGGTGCCCGGTGAAGTAGGTTCGACCATAGAATCGCAGACGCAAGTTCAGGAGGGCGGTCGTCCCTGACCGCCCTCCCGCTATTTCGCTGAAGTCGGACGCATGCAAACACGCGATCAGCGACGATGCAATTTTTTACTAGTTTTTCAATGGCTATTTTCGCTGTTGCGCTGCATAAATCAACGCTAATTGGGGAACCCTGGTAGCATAGAATCAAGCTAAGAGAGAAATATACTCGTAATTCGAGCAGGTGCGAATGGAAATCGATAACACAATTGCGCCGCCGGTGGTTGAACACCGGCGACACGCCTGGGGATGGCCGCAGGCGCTGTGCATTCAGTTGGGCATCATCGTGCTGGCGCAGGCGGTCTGCTGGCTGGGGGTCAAGGTTTCCCTGCCGCTTCCCCCGTGGAACTGGCTATTGGTGGCGGGGGGGACGGCCATCGCCGTGGCGGTGGGTGCGCTCTTCGCCCGGCAGGCGTGGCTGCGCTGGCTCTCCGGCGCGTCATTCGCGGTGACGATCATCACCATTGTCGCCATCATCGGTCTGTGCGGCACGGTGATCGTGCAGGATCCGTCGAAAGCCGGCATGGTTACCAAACTGGGCTTCCGGGCGATCTTCACCTCGTTTCCCTTCGCCGTCGCCATTCTGTTGATGCAGTGCAACATCGCCACCTTGATCGGGCGGCGGCTGATGACGCGGAGTGCCGGGGCGGCGGGATTTTTGTTGAATCACCTGGGGTTGCTGCTGGTGATCATCGGGATGCTGGCCGGTACCGTGCAGATGCAAAAGTTGACCTTGCGCCTCACCGAAGGGGCATCCGCCACCACCGCCTCCGATGAGCAAGGCAATGAAACGAACCTGGGCGCCGCGATCCGGTTGAATCATTTCACACTGGAGAAGTTTCCGCCCAAGCTGGCCGCCGCGATGGTGGAAGGCCGCGATACTGAGAAAACCGTCTCCGATACCGAATGGCCGGCGGAAGGACGGCATTTTCACGCGCTGGGACTCGACATCGCGATATTGAAATACTATCCGCTGGCGATGCCGGCGGGCAGCGACTGGCAACCTTCCCAGCATCACGGTTTGCCCGCCGCGCGCGTGCGGGTGACGACCGCGGACGGCAAGACGGCGGAAGACTGGATTACTCCCGGCATCTCCTCACTCGGGATTCCTTCCAACCCGATGCTGGTTGATGGTCGCTATGTGGTCGGCTTTCTGGAACAACAACCGAAGTCGTTTCGCTCCGAGCTGACCATCACGCCCACCGGCCAGGCGGCGCACACCGCCGTGCTGGAAGTGAATCAGCCGGTACGGGTGGGCGAGTGGCTGCTCTATCAGAATTCCTATACCATCACTATGGGCGGTCGCGCCTCCGTCATCCAGGCCATCCGCGACCCGGCGCTGCCGCTGGTCTATACCGGGCTGGCCTTCATGCTGTTGGGCGCATTCCTCGCCTTCTGGACTTTCCCCAAGCGCAAGGAGCATGAGGAACGCGAAGAGGGGATATAAGGACAACACGTTATGTCGTCGCATCTAAACTTTTACATCATAGCCGGCGTCACCCTGCTGCTGTGGGTCATTGCCTTGATCGGCTATCTGCCGCCGGTGGCCGCGCGGTTGCGCTTTCCGCTGGGACCGGTGGCGTTTGCGCTGGGGTGGCTGGTGATGGTCGGGTATATGGCCTGGCTGTGGCATGCGCTCGAGCGCCCACCACTGCGCACGCAGGGAGAAACCCGGATGTGGTATACCCTCTGCCTGCCGGTGATCGGACTGGCCGTCGAATGGCGCTGGCGCACGCGCACGCTGGCGTATCCCACCATCATCATGGGGATGGTCTTTCTGATCATCACGTTGCTGCACCCGGAGACGCTGGACAAGTCAATGATGCCAGCGCTGCGCAGCCCCTGGTTTGCGCCGCACGTAATCGTCTATATGGTCTCGTATGCCACCCTCGGCATTGCGGCGGCGTTGGCGGGATGGGCGTTGATACGATCCGGCTTCACGCAAAATCCGGAGTTGGCGCGCGCGGTGGAAGAAGGGCAGCGGTTGATTTATATCGGGTTTCCCTTTCTCACCGCGGGCTTGATCTTCGGCGCGTTTTGGGCGAAAATCGCCTGGGGGCATTACTGGAGTTGGGACCCGAAGGAAACCTGGGCCTTCATGACCTGGGCAATGTACCTGGCCTATATTCACCTGGCCCGCTACACCCGCCTCGCGCCGCGCACCCAACTCGCGCTGATGGCCGGCGCATTCGTGGTGCTGCTGGGCTGCTGGTTCGGGGTGAATAACCTCCCCTCGGCACAGATGAGCATCCACACGTATTCGGGGACGGACTGAAGCGGAGATACCGGAAGGCCGGATGCCGGATACAGGGTTGAACCACGAAAAACACGAAAGGCACGAAAAGGGGAAGGATGCGGGATGTAATACCGATTGATGGCCATTCTGGCGCGCGAGCGTCCTCGCGAGCACTCCGGTGGTTGAGTAGACTTCGGAGGGGCGTATCGAAACCACCGGAGTGCTCGCGAGGACGCTCGCGCGCCAGAATAACCCGGTATAGTTATTCCTGACACCTGACACCTGACACCCGACACCTGAGGAACTAAAGATATGATCGGTATTTCAAAACTCTATTGCGGCACGGTGGAAGCTTCCGACCCGTTGCGCTATGGGCGGAAGTCGAAGGATTTGCCGTCGCATTTACTGCAATTCGCGGAAGATAAACGCCCGGTGGTGGTGTGGAATGTCGGGCGCCGCTGCAATTTGCGCTGCGTGCACTGCTACTCGCAATCGCGCGACCTGGCGTATGACGGCGAGATGCAGCATGAAGACGGGTTGCGGATGATCGACGACCTGGCGGCCTTCGGCGCGCCGGTGTTGCTCTTTTCCGGCGGCGAACCGCTAATGCATCCGCAGTTGTTCGAGTTGATTGCCCATGCGCGCCGGCAAGGCATGCGGGCGGTGCTCTCCACCAATGGCACGCTTATTACCCCGGACGTCGCGGCGCGCTTGCAGGAATTCGGCCTCTCCTATGTCGGCGTGAGCCTGGATGGGCTGGAAGAGACGAATGACCGCTTTCGTGGGCAGCGCGGCGCATATGCGCAGGCACTGGCCGGCATCCGCAACTGCCGGGCGGCGGGCATCAAAGTCGGCTTGCGCTTCACCATGAACCGGCGCAACGCGCAGGATATCCCCGGCATCTTCGACCTGCTGGAACACGAGCAGATTCCCCGCGTGTGCTTCTATCACCTGGTTTATGCCGGGCGCGGGAGCGAGTTGATCGCGGAAGATTTAACGCATGAAGAGACACGGCAAGCCGTCGAGCTGATCATGCAGCGTACCCGCGCGCTGCATGCCAAGGGATTCCCCGCCGAAGTGCTGACGGTGGACAATCATTGCGATGGCCCATATCTCTACTTGCGCCTGCTGCGCGAAGACCCGGAACGCGCCGCCGCCGTGTTGGAGTTGCTGCGCATGAACGGCGGCAACAGCACCGGCATCGGCATCGGCTGCGTGAGTTGGGACGGCGAGGTGTATGCCGACCAATTCTGGCGTCACCACTCCTTCGGCAACGTGCGCGAGCGTCCGTTCAGCGAAATCTGGACCGACCGCAGCGAACCGCTGATGGACGGCCTGAAAGACCGCCGTCATCTGCTCACCGGTCGCTGCGCCGCCTGCAAATTCCTGGATATCTGCAACGGCAACTTCCGCGTCCGCGCCGAAGCCGTCACCGGCGATGTCTGGGCACCCGACCCGGCGTGCTATTTGACGGATGAGGAAATTGGGATCGAGTAATAAATTTACCGGATAGGCAGGACAAGAAAGATAAAAATCCGTATCCGATCAGGCCACCCTGGCGCGCGAGCGTCCTTGCGCGCCAGGGTGGCCTGAACGAGGACAATAATCCTATCTATTCTGCCTATCCGGTAAATTACTACATTTCGGAGATATATCTTATGCATGGTCACCAACACGCCCTACGCCTGGTCTTTTGGGAGCTCACCGCGCGGTGTAATCTGCGGTGTCAGCATTGTCGCGCGGAGGCGATGGAAGGGTTTGCCGCCGGTGAATTATCCACCGAGGAGATTTTGCGGGTGGCGAGGGAGATTCGCGCGGAGGCGGACCCGATCATGGTGTTGACCGGCGGCGAACCGTTGGCGCGCCCGGATTTCTTCACCATCGCCGAGGAGTGCACGCGCATCTTCACGCGCGTCGCGCTGGCGACGAACGGGACGCTGATCGATGACGCGCTGGCGGCGCGGATTGCCGGCGTGGGCATCCAGCGGGTCAGCATCAGCCTGGACGGCGCGGAGGCGGCGACGCACGACAAGTTTCGCGGCGTGCCCGGCAGCTTCGACGCCGCGTTGCGTGGTTTCGACGCGCTGAAGAACGCCGGCGTCTCGCTGCAGGCCAATGTCACGGTGACGCGGCACAACGCGCACGAATTGCCCGCGCTGCTGCAACTCATGCTCGATCGCGGGGCCGATGCCTTTCACGTCTTCATGCTGGTGCCGGTCGGGTGCGGCGCCACGATTGACGAGAGCACGCGGCTGTCGCCGGCGGAGAGCGAGCAGCAGTTGGAATGGCTGTTCGAACAATCGACCGCGCTGCAGGGACGCCTGCACATCAAGGCCACCTGCGCGCCGATGTATTACCGCATCATGCGCGAGGCATCCAAACGGAAAGGACTGCCGTTGCCGGAGGCTGGGCAGGGGATGCATGCCGTCACCCGCGGTTGTCTGGCCGGCTCCGGGGTGTGCTTCATCTCGCGGACGGGCGACGTACAGCCGTGCGGCTACCTGCCGGTGGTGGTCGGCAACGTGCGCGCGCAAAAACTGGGCGACATTTGGCGCGATGCGCCGGTCTTTGCCGCGCTGCGCGATCCAAAGCAACTGACCGGGAAATGCGGGGCGTGCAATTATCGGTATGTCTGCCAGGGATGCCGCGCCCGCGCCTATGCGGAAACCGGCGATTATCTCACCGCGGAGCCGGATTGCCCGTATCAGCCGCCGCAATTGAGCGAGCAGGAGCGTGCCGATGTCACCGCATGACCGACCAGCGCGCGGTGCTGAATTGTCAGCAACCGAGCGCGCCATCCTCGACATCATCCAATGCGGCTTCCCCCTGGCCGCCGATCCTTACGCGGAGATCGGGGCGCAAGTGGGGTGCACGGGTGAAGACGCCCAGGCGATCACGCAGGCGTTGCGGCAGCGCGGGCTCATTCGCCGCCTTGGTGGTTCGTTCGACTCCCGGCGACTTGGCTACCACAGCGTGCTGGTTGCCGCGCGTGTTGCGCCGGAGCAGTTGGAAGCCGTCGCGGTAGCGGTCGGCGACTACCCGGAAGTCACCCATAATTACCAGCGCGACCACGACTACAATCTCTGGTTCACCGTCATCGCGGAAACACCGGAGCGGCTGCAACAGATTCTCGATGATCTTCGCGCGCGCCCCGGCGTGCTGGCGCTGCACGGGTTGCCCGCCGTGCGTACCTTCAAAATCCGGGTGGATTTCGCGTTCGACAAACCGCGGAACGGCGGACCAGCGTCCGTACCACCGGATGATACCCCGCTCGTGCTGGATGCGGTAGATCGACGGCTGATCACTCGGCTGTGCGGCGATCTCGATGCTAGCCGGCATCCCTTCGCCTCCTTGGCGGCGGAGATCGGCATCCCCGACGACGATCTGCTCGCGCGCGTGCGCGCCTACCGCTCGCACGGGCTGTTGCGGCGATTCGGTGCCATCCTGCGTCATCAACAGGCGGGCATGACCGCCAACGGGATGTCGGTGTGGCGCGTGCCGGCAGCGGCGGTCGAGCGCATCGGCGCCTGCCTAGCCGCGCAACCGGAAGTCAGCCACTGCTACGAACGCCCCCCCTTGCCCGATTGGTCGTATAATCTATATGCTATGATCCACGCTCGCTCGGAAGAGGAATGCCGCCAGGTCGCGCACCGCCTCGCCGCGGAAACCGGCATTGACGATTACACGCTGCTGTTTTCCCTGCGTGAGTTTAAGAAAACGAGCATGGTGTATTAGCGGAGTGTGGGCGTATGGGCGTATGGGCGTATGGGAGTGTGTGAGTAGTTATTGAGTTCAGCCGTCCCTCCGGGACGTATTACGCCCGTACTCCCTCACTCCCACACTCCCACACACCCAGACGCCCAGACAAGGAACAACAATGCCGGGTACCCTTTACATCGTCGGCACGCCGATCGGGAATTTAGAAGATTTCACCTTGCGCGCGGTGCGCATCCTGCGCGAGGTGGAGGTGATTGCCGCGGAAGATACCCGGGTGACGGCGAAGCTGCTGGCGCATTTCGAGATCACCACGCGCGCGGTCAGTTATCATCGCCACAGCGGCACGGGACGACTGGAGCAGATTATCGGCTGGCTGCGCGACGGGCAGAGCGTGGCGCTGGTGAGCGACGCGGGCATGCCGGGCATCAGCGATCCCGGGCAGGCGCTCATCGCGGCCTGTGTGGAAGCTGACATTCCGGTGGTGCCGATTCCCGGTCCTTCCTCGGTAACCACCGCGCTGGCCGTCTCCGGCTTCAACACCGATACTTTTCAATTTCTCGGCTTCCTGCCACGCGCGCGCAAAGAGCGGACGGCGGTTTTGCGCGCCAGTCTTACGCAGCCGGTAACCTGCGCCGCCTTCGAAGCGCCGCATCGCGTCGCGGAGACGCTGAAGGATTTCGCGGCCCTGGCGCCGGCGCACCCGCTGTTGCTGGCGCGCGAGTTGACGAAAAAGTTTGAAGAATTGCTCCGCGGCACCGCGAGTGAACTGGTTGCGCAGGTTGCCGATCGGGAACTGCGCGGCGAAATCGTGCTGGTCTGGCCCGGCGGCGCGCTCGAAGCCCCACCGGAGGAAGACACGACCCCGCGCGCGATCGCCCTGGCCCAGCGCTATCGCGCCGACGGCGCGAGCGCCCGCGACGCGGCAGCACGCGCGGCGGCGGAAACGGGGGTCTCGCGTCGGACGATCTATCAAGAGTTGATCGGTGGCGCGTAGGTTTTTGCTACCGCAGCGGCACTGAGGAGATCATTGAGAGTAACCGTTCAGACCACTGACGCACGAGTGTCCTCGCGAGCACTCCGGTAGAAGATCGCGGTCAGTACCGTTAGATCCGGATGGTGTGATCGAATAGAGCCTGCTTCTGGCGTCGGCACCAAGGCCATGGACTGCCGGCATCCCTGCCGGCGCTCCCCGTAGCAGACAACCTTCGCGCAGCCGCCGGCTGGGATGCCGGCGGTCCATGGCCTTGGTGCCGACGCCCGAAGCAGATCACACCATTCAAATATGTGATTTTGCTGATTCGCGCCGGCACGCATTTCCGGGTATCACCGTCATGGAGGAATCATGTATGGCTTTGCACCTGGATCGCGGATCAGTGGAACTCAGCGTGGCGGGACGGAATGTGCGCGAAGTGCTGGAAGAATTGTTCACCGAGATGCAGGCGAAATACGATCTGCCGCCGGAAGTGCAGGGAACGGTGAATATCGAGCTGCATAACGCCACTTATCAACAGGCGCTGGACGAGTTACTGCGACCGCTCCACTTTACTTATACCATCGGACCGCACGAGACCATTTTCGTGCATAAACGCGGCACCACCTGGAAACCCGGGTTGGAGGAAGCGGCGTGACTGAAGTGTCGGAGTATGGGAGTTTGGGAGTATGGGAGTACCGTTTAAGTATAAACTCTCTCGATATAGACGGGCCCACTCCCACACCCACACACTCCCACACTCCCACACTCCCAGACATACCGCTGGGGTGAGATTCAAAATAATGGGGAATACTGGAGACGTGACACACAGAACTACATTACGGCATCTGCTCCGTCCGGGCATGGTCACGTTGTTATTGCTGTGCGCGGCGATGATCGTGTCGCTCACCGGCTGCCGAACCCCCTGGGATGGCGCGCCGTCACCCGGCGGGTCGGCGCATGAGACGACTAGCCCGATTGACGGCACCACTACCACCACGGAAGCAGTGACACGCCGCCCGCTGGCGGTGATGATCGAAAATTCGCCCAGCGCGCGGCCGCAGAGCGGGTTAACCGACGCCAGTGTGGTGTATGAAGCGATCACCGAGGGCGGCATCACCCGCTTCATGGCCATTTATCTGCACGGTGCGCCGGCGGTGATCGGGCCGGTGCGCAGCATTCGCCCGCATTTTATCGATCTGGCGCGCGAATATGACGCGGTGCTGGTTCACTGCGGGCAAAGTTACGAGGCGCTGCAGATCCTCGCCACCAACCGCAGTCTGTATAATCTCGATCAACTGAAATATGCGAAACCGTTCTGGCGCGACCACTCGCGCAAAGCGCCGCACAATCTCTACACTGCCAGCGATAAACTGCGCGCCTTCATCGAGCAGTGCGGGTGGGAGCAGAGCGTCAACAATTTGCCGCATTTTACCAGCAGCGAAATGATGACCACCGGCGAAGCGGCGACGGCGGTCAATATCAGCTTCGGCGGGCTGGTGCGCTACGATCTTCGCCTGCTCTATGAACCGCAACAGCAAGTGTATCAGCGCTATATGGACAACGTGCAGCACGTCGATCGGGAAACCTGCCAGCCGGTCACGGCGAAGAATATCATTATTCAGCGCGTCGAAGCGCAACAGTTCCCCACCTCGAAACTGCACACATACGACGTGCGTGTCATCGGCAGCGGCGACGGCATCTTCATCACCGCAGGGAAACAAATTCCCCTGCACTGGTCGAAAGACAGCGTCACCGACATCACCCGCTATACCGACCAGACCGGACGCCCGCTCCCCTTCCAACCCGGTCAAACCTGGATCGAAGTGGTCCCCGTCACCGGCGCCGTCAGTTTCGGTCCCCTCACGCCGGAAACACGCAAAGGGGGGCATGGGCGGCAGAAAAAGTTACTACCCGTCCAGTAAGGTACGTGCACTTACACTTACACTTACACCTTTCCGTACGAGTGCAAGTGCAAGTGCCAACACTACTCGCTGAACGGTTGTATTCGAACTGACCCCGACCTCACAAATCTGCTCATCAGTTAAATCGGTGGATTCATCCTCCTGAACTAGTTTAGAACTATTATTACCTTGACGTTTGCTTCCTATTGACAAAGCGTATACTGGCATTGATACTATGAGAAACGATAGATAAGGGAGCAGGCATGTCTCGAATTGCTGTGGTGTTGACGCGATGGCGCTGGTTGGTGACGCTGGCGCTGGCGGTATGGTTCGTGCCGGGGTGGTCTTTGCCGGTGCGCCGGCATGCGCCGTTGGATGCGGCGTTTGTGCAATATCAGCAGAGCACCACCCGCGGGAAGACCGCGACACGTTCGGGACATCCACGTGGATATATCCCCCCGCCGCTCAATTTTTCACGCGGGAAGCGCACCGCGGGCATGCGCCTGCGCACGGTGCTTCCCACCACCTTCGATTGGCGCACGGTGGCCAACAAGCTCTCGCCGATTCGCGATCAGGGACCCTATGGCGATTGCTGGGCGTATGCGGCGTATGGCTCGCTGGAATCCTGGTTGCGTCCCGGCGAGATGTGGGATTTTTCCGAAAACAACATGGGGAACCAGAACGGGTTTGACGGCGACATCAATGCCGGCGGCAACCTCAACATGGCCACTGCCTACCTGGCGCGCTGGAGCGGGCCGGTCACCGAAGCGCAGGATCCGTTCGGCAGCGTCTCCCCGACCAATTTGCCTCCCGTCAAGCACGTGCAGGAGGCGATCTTCCTCCCGCTCCGCGCTTCTTCGCTGGACAACGCGACCATCAAGCAGGCAGTCATGACCTACGGCGCGGTGGCCACCACCATCGAGATCGACGATTATCCCACCGACGGCTGGTACAACTCGACCACGCACGCGTGCTATTTCAACGGCAATATCCCGAGCGACCACATGGTGGGTATCGTGGGGTGGGACGACAACTATCCCGCGAGCAACTTCGCCACCAAACCGGCCGGCAACGGCGCTTTTATCGTTCGCAACAGTTGGGGCAGCGCCTGGGGCGAGCAGGGATACTGCTATATCTCCTATTATGATAAATATATCGGCAACGAACAGGTGGCGGTCTTTGAGAATGCCGAATCGGTCACCAACTATGCCCATAACTACCAGTACGATCCATTCGGCCCGTGTACGGATATCTTTTTCACCGATAATATCGGCAATCCGCTGACCACGATCTGGACGGCGAATATCTTTACGGCCTCCGCCGGTGAACAGCTCTCCGCCTTCGGCATTTACAATGACAACACCAATCTTCAGTATCACGTCTTCGTCTATCTGAACCCGACCGCCGGCCCAGTGAACGCAAGCGGTCCGGTCGATGACGAAACGGGAACGATGACCACTGCGGGTTACCATACGATTCAGCTTGCCCATCCCGTCGCGCTGGCCGCCGGGCAACGCTTTTCCATCGTCGTGCAGGCCACCGCGCCAGCCACTGATCCCTTGGGCGCGGTCGCTCCCGTCCAATACAACCTGCCCGGCTATACCAGCCTGGCAACCGGAACTGCCGGGGTGAGTTTCGTCGGTACCGACGGCGTGACTGATTGGAGCGACACCCTCCAATACGACCCAAACTCGATGCCCAACACGATGAACTGCATCAAGGCCTTCACCACCATGGGCAAACCCCAGCCGGATCTCGCCCTCTGCAACTACGGCGAAGCGGGCTACACCGGCAGCGGGGTGATCAACCTGGACGGCACCAACCAGAGCAAGGCCCAGACGGGCACCGCCGGCGCGATGCTCACCTATCTCTTCTCGCTGAAGAATACCGGCAGCACCGCCGACAGCTTCACGCTGACCAGTACCGCGGGTGGTTCCGGTTGGCGGGTACAATATGTCGATCGCGGCACCGGCGCCGATATTACCACGGCGATGACCGGCAACGGCTTCAAAACCGCCAAAGTGGCCGCTGGCGCGACCTTGCTCTACACCCTGCACGTCTGGGCGGATACCACGGTGACGCCCAATACGGCAAAAACGCTGTTCATCACCGCCGCTTCCACTACCGACAGCACGCAAAAAGACGTGGTGAAGGCGGTGACCACACTGATGAAATTTCAGCCCGATCTCGCCCTCTGCAATTATGGCGAAGCGGGCTATACCGGCGGCGGGGTGATCAACCTGGACGGCACCAACCAGAGCAAAGCCCAGACGGGCACCGCCGGCGCGATGCTCACCTATCTCTTCTCGCTGAAGAATACCGGCAGCACTGCTGACAGCTTCACGCTGACCAGTACCGCGGGCGGTTCCGGCTGGCGTCTCCAATACGTCGATCGCGGCACCGGCGCCGACATCACTACCGCGATCACCGGCAGCGGTTTCAAAACCGCCAAAGTGGCCGCCGGTACGACCTTGCTCTACACCCTGCACATCTGGGCGGATACCACGGTGATGCCCAATACGGCGAAAACGCTGCTCATCACCGCTGCCTCCGCTATCGACAGCACGCAAAAAGACGTGGTGAAGGCGGTGACCACGCTGGCGAGCTTCCAGCCGGATCTCTCGATCTGTAATTACGGCGAGGCCAGTTATACCGGCGGCGGCATCATCAGCCTGGACGGAACCGGAGAGACGAAAAGCCAGACCGGAACCGCCGGCGCGATGCTCACTTATCTTTTCCGCCTGCAAAATACCGGCAGCACCGCTGATGCCTTCACCCTTACCTGCGCACCGGCCAGTTCGGGCTGGCGCCTCCAATTCGTCGATCGCGGCACCGGCGCGGATCTCACCGCGGCGACCACCGGCAAAGGCTGGACCACCGCCAAACTGCCCGCCGCCGGCGCCGCGCTTTACACTTTGCACGTCTGGACCGATAACACCGTTCCGCTCAACACGGCCAAACCCACCCTCATCACCGCCGTCTCTGTCACCGATGCCACGAAGAAAGACGCGGTAAAAGCGGTGACGACGCGGCAGTGAGGATATAACAGGGCATGGGCGCGGTTTGGAAGGGTGTGAGCGCAGCGAGCCCCGCCGGCCCCGGTGGTAGAGTAGGCTATGGATGGCCGTATCGAAACCACCGGGGCCGGCGGGGCTCGCTGCGCTCACACCCTTCCAAACCGCGCTCACACCCTAAGCTTCCAAACCTACCACCCATTTCCCGGCAGGACTTCCGCTTTTTCTGGCGAAAACCATCTGTAACTAACCGGTGGTATCACAGCCTTTTCTTTCTTTCCACCACTTCGGGAGCGTGCGCCGCATGGCCGGTGGGCAGATGAGCTATGATATCGAGCAAGTTCGCGAGCGAACCGATCTACTCGCGCTCGTGAGTTCGCGCGTCAACTTGAAAAAGCAGAGCGGCGGACGTTATCAGGGCCTCTGTCCATTTCACCAGGAAAAATCCCCTTCCTTCAGCGTCAGTCCGGAAAAAGGTTTCTGGCATTGTTTCGGGTGCGGCAAGGGTGGCGACGCGTTCAAATTCATCATGGAGCTCGAGCGGCTCACCTTCCCCGAGGCGCTCGAACGACTGGCGGAGCGCGCGGGCATCCAGCCGAAGGAGATGCTCGACTCCCCGAAACGCAAGGAAGAGCGCGACTTTCTCTTCGAGGTGAACGCCGGCGCGGCGGCGGCGTATCGCAAGGCGCTGGCCGGCAAATCCGGCGCGGCGGCGCGGGCGTATCTGGAAAAGCGCGGCATCGGAACGGCGGAAGCGGAGCGGTTCGGATTGGGCTATTCACCCGGCGGTTGGGACGCGTTGACCAAACACTTGCGCGGGCGCGGTTTTGCCGTCGAGATGCTGGTGAAGGCTGATCTCGCACGGGCGCGTTCCAGCGGCGAAGGGCATTTCGATTTCTTCCGCAATCGACTGATGATTCCCATTCACGATCGGCAGGGGCGGGTGATCGCCTTCGGCGGGCGCGCGTTGTCCGCGGACGATAAACCCAAATACCTGAACACCGGCGAAACGCCCATCTTCCATAAAGGCCGCGTGCTCTACGGGCTGCACCTCGCTTCGGAGACGATCAAAAAGCGCAACCGCGCCATCATCACCGAAGGCTATTTCGATGCCATTGCCTGCCACCTGGCAGGTTTCACCGAAGCGGTCGCCACCCTCGGCACGGCACTGAGCGAGGACCACGCGCGCGATTTGCGGCGGTTAGCCGAACATATCTACCTGGTTTTCGACGCCGACTCCGCCGGGGTGAACGCCGCGCTGCGCGGGCAATCGATCTTCCGCCAGACGGGCGCGGACGTGCGGATTGTGCTCCTTCCCAGCGGGCATGACCCGGATACGCTGCTGCGCGAGCAAGGCGCGGACGCATTCGAGCGCCTGCTGGCCAACGCGCTCTCGCCGGTGTCCTTTGAGTTGGAACGGTTGATCCTGCAATATCCCGACCGGGACACCGAAAGCGCCGTGCGGCTCTATCGCGCGGCGGCGACGATCTTGCACCCGTTGCCGGGGTTAGAGCGCGCCGAATATGCATCCTGGCTGATCGAACGCTGGGTCGGTGACCGGCGCGAGGATAGATCCGCGCTGCAGCAGGCGATATTGAGCGAGGTCGCCGCGCTGGACCGCCAGCCGCGCAAACGCGAGAACGCGTCCGCGCAACAAAACGCGCCGGAAGAAACGGCGCCGCCGGTGTTCGAAGAGCGCCCCATCGAACGCGCCTTGCTGACCATCATGGTGCAGAATGCGTCTTTTGCGGCGCAGGCGGTCTCGCTGCTGCCCATGCAACTCTTTCGTCACCCGATCTATCGCACGATCTTCGGCGAGTTCGTCAGCCAGGCGGATGCCGGCGAATCCCCCGACGCCCGGCAGATCTTCAGCGACGACGACCGCGTCAGCGCGACGATTGCCGCGCTCGCGTTGCGCGAGACGGTCTATCCGGAACCGTATGACGATTTGTTGGAAGCACTGCTGGAACGCTACGAACTCGAATCGCTGAAATATCCGCAGCAATTCGAGAACACGGAAGAAGCGCGCGAATGGCAGGAGCGGCTGCGGCAGATTCACCAGCAGTTGGATAAACGCAAGGAGTCGCAACAAAACCCGCACCACAAAGGCGGCAAAATCGTTGAGCCGATCCCGGAACGGATTTCCCGGTGGTTCTGAGCGAGTGTATCGGCAAAAGGCGGATTTACCGGTAACTTAAACTTACCACGCAAAACCGGAAACTCGCATTATTGCCTGAACGCTTGACAAAAGCATAGAAGGATATTTGTTGACAGAGCACGAAACAATAAAGAACAGGGCATTGCTCTGGAGTTGATCCGCGAAGATGGCGAGGGGAATTCAGCGCCGGATTCGGGGTGGCAGCGTAGTTACAGCGAAATTTTCCGGTTTTTTTCAGCCGCGCGCGGATTCGAGGAAAGACGTTGAATCGGTAAGTTTTCGTTCGGCGTCGCCGGGGAATAGCAGAATGCCGCGCGGACGGCAGAGCATTTTTCGGTGCGCGCGGTCCATCGAACGAGGATGATGTGATCCTCGGGGGTGATTGAATTGGCAGATTCTGAAATGCATACGAGCCATAGTCAGGAAGTCGAAAAGCTGCTGGAGCGAGGGCGGCAGAGCGGCGGGATGCTCACGTATGAGGAGATCAACGACATGCTCGCCGGGGAAGACCTCGACGCGGATTCCATCGACGAGATTCTGGAAACGGTGAGCAGCGAGGGCATCCAGGTCGTTGATAAGCTTCCGGAAGCGGCCGAACCGGCCGCGCCGGCGCCGGCGCCCTCCAGTACGCTCGAATTACCTGACGAAGAGTTATCGACCACCGAGGGGATTCCGCCGGACGATTCCGTGCGCATGTACCTGCGCGAAATCGGCCGCGTGCCGTTGTTGACCCCCAAGGAAGAGATCGAATACGCCAAGCAGTTGGAGAAATCCAACCTGTTGATGAAATTGCAACGGGTGTGGAACTACGGCACCGACGTGTTGGGCTATGAGCCGGGGGTGGACGAAATCGAACGCGCGGTCGAGCGCTCCAGCGAACGCGAGCTGCGCGACGAGATGGATGCCTTCGACGATGCGCTCAAACGGTTGCCACCGGAGCAGGACGCCGGCGAAATGTATGTGGCGGACATGAGCGCCTACTACGCGCATTATCTGGCGCAGCGCGCCAGCGATGCCGCCACGCGCCGCAGTCTGCTCTCCAAAGACAATCTGTCGCCGGACCAATTGCTGCGCGCGAAAAAGGAATATGAGTCGCGCGAAAAGCAGTTCCGCCAGTTGCTCGATGCGCTGACCAATGAGCGCATGCGCGAAATGCTCTTCCTGCGCAAAGTATGGGAAGAATTCCGCTCCGAGAGCCGCGACGAAGAAGAAGAATTGCCGGTGGAAGAAGCCGAGCAGTTGCGGTCGCGCTATAACGCGGAAGCGATTCTCGAACGCTCGCAGGCGGATATCATCTTCACCCTGCGCGTCGGGAAGATTTATCACCGCAAACGCGCAGAAGGGATGCGCCCGGTGCCGGCAACGGCGATTTTGGCCGAGCCGGGCTTCACCGCGGATGAAGCGCTGGTGGCGATTACCGTGGCCTGGATCCAGCGCACGGTATCGCGCGGCGAAGCGGCCAAGCAGCGGTTGACGGAAGCCAACCTGCGCCTGGTGGTGAGCATCGCGAAGAAATACAGCGGACGCGGCATGTCGTTCCTCGACTTGATCCAGGAAGGCAATATCGGGTTGATCCGCGCGGTGGAAAAGTTCGACTATCGCAAGAAGTTCAAATTTTCCACCTATGCCACCTGGTGGATTCGCCAGGCGATCACGCGCGCCATTGCCGACCAGGGCCGCACCATTCGCATCCCCGTGCATATGGTCGAGACGATCAATAAATTGATCAAAGTCTCGCGCCAACTGGTGCAGGATTTGGGCCGGGAGCCGAGTCTGGAAGAGATTGCCGAAGAGATGGACGGGCCGTTCTTCTCCTCCGAGGATAAGGCGAAGTCCGTGCATCGCATGGGCGAAATCTTCAAGATCGCGCCGGAACCGCTGTCGTTGGAGACGCCGATCGGTGAAGAGGACAACAGCCACCTGGGCGATTTCATCGAGGACCAGGAAGCAGTGTCTCCCGCCGATGCGGCGACGATTTTAGTCCTGCGCGAGCAGCTCGAATCGGTGCTCAATACGCTCACCCCGCGTGAGCGCGACGTGCTGAAGCTTCGCTTCGGTCTCGATGACGGCTATGCGCGCACACTGGAAGAAGTGGGGCATATTTTCGAAGTCACGCGCGAGCGCATTCGCCAGATCGAAGCCAAGGCGTTGAAGAAACTCCGCGCGAATAAGAAACGCCAGTTGCTGCGCGACTTTCTCGATTAAGCGGCGGGAGCGCGGGTGTCTCGCCTGTCCCATGAGGCGGGCGAGACGCCCGCGTTCCCAGACCTTTTCCGCACTCGGCGCAGGATACAACAGCAATTATTATGTCCGACCACGAATATATCGAACAACTCTTTTCGCGCTATCCCTCGTTGGTGCTCTGCCGCCGGCAAGTCGAGCGCGCGGCTGACGTGTTGATCACGTGTTATCGCCAGGGGGGCAAACTGCTGCTGGCCGGCAACGGGGGCAGCGCGGCGGATTGCCTGCACATCGCCGGCGAACTGCTGAAAGGCTTTCACCTGCCGCGACCACTGCCGCCGGATGATCGCGCCAAGCTCACCGAACTCTATGGCGAAGAAGGCACGCGGCTGGGGCACTTATTGCAGCGCGGATTGCCGGCGATCGCGTTACCCGGCGAAATGGCGCTTACCACCGCGATGGCGAACGATGTCAGTCCCGATTTAATCTTCGCGCAGGGTGTGATGGCGCATGGCCAGCCCGGCGACACGTTGCTGGCCATCAGCACCTCGGGCACCGCGCGCAACGTGATCGCCGCCGCGCGGGTCGCCCGCTGGCGCGGCCTTTCCACCATTGCCCTTACCGGCAAAGACGGCGGCGAACTGGCCAAAGCGTGCGAAATCGCCATCATCGCTCCCGGCATCACCACCGCGAAAATTCAAGAAAACCACCTGCCCATCTACCACGCGCTGTGTTCGGCAATTGAAGCGGAACTATTCTGAACAGCCTTCTTTGGGGATGCTCTTCCTGCTGCGGTGGGTATAGTTCCCTTTCGTTTCCAGTTCACGCTCTCCGGCTATGGACCGCCGGCATCCCTGCCGGCGCCCCCGTTGCGCACAGCCTCCCCACTGCCGCCGGCAGCGATGCCGGTGGTCCATAGGGCTCGATGGTTTCCCATCGCCGTGATTATGCAGTATCCGTTCCGGCCTTGCCGGCGCGCGAGCGTCCCCGCGAGCACTCCGGTGGTTGAGTAGACTACGGAGGGTCGTATCGAAACCATCGGAGTGCTCGCGGGGACGCTCGCGCGCCGGCAAGGCCGGAACGGTTACATTACGTGTCATCCATGATAGTTGTCGTCTTCAAAATTGCCTTTTACCGCACTTCTGCCAGGATTTCTGCAACAAGGTTCACTTCCATGATAATTTGGGGTATACTTCACCCGTGTTCATGCAATCCGTAATCGAATTCCAGCAAGTCTCCGTGGTTTATCCGCCGCTCGAGGTATATGCGCTGAACAATATTAACCTGCGCATCGGCAAGGGTGAATTTGTCTTCTTTGTCGGCCCGAGCGGGCAGGGGAAATCCACCGCGCTCAAGCTGATTTACCGCGAGATTCAGCCTGCGAACGGGCACGTTTTAGTCGAAGGCCATGATGTCAGCCATCTGGCCGCGCACGGGGTGGCGCGGCTGCGGCGACGCATCGGCGTGGTCTTTCAGGATTTTCGCCTGCTGGAGCATAAAACGGTGCGCGAAAACTTGAAATTTGCCATGCAGGTGGTCGATACGCCCTTGCACATCATCCGCCGGCGCGTAGACGATCTGCTGGAGCAGGTCGGCTTGAACGATCGCCGCAACGCGTTCCCGCAGCAACTGTCCGGCGGCGAGCAACAGCGGCTGTGCATTGCCCGCGCGCTGATCAACCACCCGCCCATCCTGCTGGCGGACGAGCCGACCGGCAATCTCGATCCCGACACCTCCATCGAGATCATCAAATTATTGGAAGCCATCAACCTGAAGGGCACCACGGTGGTGATGGCCACGCACGACCGCGATATCGTCGATCGGTTGCGCAAACGCGTCATCTATTTTTGCGACGGGCGCATCGTCGGCGACATACTCGGCGGCGGGTATTACCCACCGGAATGCGAGCAGGAGAGCGTGGACGGCGCCCCCCCCGCCAATTGCGCGCTACTGAACGCATTCGTCACCCAGCAGGCAGTACCGAATTCACCCGATTCACCCGACTCATTCCCAGCCGAAAGCTGAAGGCTTATCACGCGCTATGCTGTCTCGAATTGAATTCCTTTTTACTGAAACGTTCACCAGCCTGCGCCGGCACCCGGCGATGGCCTTCGCGGCCACGCTTTGCGTTGCCTCGACGTTGTTTGTGGCCAGCATGGCCGGCATCATGTGGTTGAACGCGCACTATTGGGTTGACACGACCATCAGCCGCGTGCGTTTCGATGTCTTTTTCCAGCCGGAAACCAGCAGCGAGGAAGCTGATGCCACCGTAAAGCGCCTGCAAGCGCTGAGCGGGGTGGAATCCGTCGAGTTTGTCTCCAAAGACATTGCCTGGGAAAAACTGAAAGAGAAAGATCCCAAACTCACGCGCGAATTTCAGGAGAATCCCTATCCAGATATGGCGGTAGTGAAGGCGACGGAAATCACCTACATTCCCGCCCTGGTCAAGCAGATCAAAAAGTGGCCGGAAGTCCATAATGTCAAGGATTTCTCCGAATTTACCGCCAATATGAATGTGTTGCGCACGAATGTCAGCCGTTGCGGTTTCGCCATGGGGATCATCCTGGCGCTGTTGTCGCTGGTGATCATCCATCACACCATCGAGCTGACCCTGTATGCCCGGCGCAAGGAAATCCACATCATGTCGCTGGTCGGCGCCACCCCCACCACGGTCGCCCTGCCGTTTTTGTTGGAAGGATTCTTCTACGGCGTGTGCGGCGCCGCCATTGCGTTGACCGGTACGTTCTTGCTATACCGGTATATCTCGGACAGCTTGCTGCGACTGTATGGCGCCCATCTGCTGTGGGAATCCAGCGTGCTGACGAACGGCATCATCACCATCCTGGTCGCCGGCGCTCTACTCGGTCTGATCGGCAGCATCGCCTCGGTCATCAAATATCTGCTCAATCCGCGCTCGAAATTGACGAACGCGTAGTTCGAGTGGTGGGAGTTTGTGAGTATGGGAGTATGGGAGTGGGGGTTAGGTTGAAATAGAAAACCTTTCCCTCGACCCGATCTGACCGATCAGTCCGCGCTGTGTCTCGTCGTCGCCAGAAAACCAACTCCCACACTCCCATACTCTGGCACTCCCACACATCCGTAAGGTGGTCTCATGACTCTTCGCATTGGATTTCTACTGGTGCTGGGCCTCTTGTATGCCGCGGGGATGAAGCTGGCGGCGATGCAGGCGCCGGGGTGGATTATCGCGGCGTTGATGGGCGCGGTGTTTATCGCGCTGGTGGCGGCGATGTATCTGCGCGTGTTGCCGGCCTTGCTGGCGCTGCCGGTGCTGGCCATCGCGCTGGCGTCCATCGCCGGCATGCACTGGCAGACGATCTTCACCACCGTGGTGCAAGATGGCAGCGTCCGCTTATCCAAATGGATCATCGCCGCTATCATGGGCTCCGTTCTCGCGCAGGTGGTGGAAAAGACCGGGATCGCGCAGACGGCGGTGAAGAAAACCGCGGAATTGGGCGGCGACAAGCCGATGGTGCTGGCGGTGCTGCTTACCATCGTCATCGCGCTGCTCTTCACCACGCTGGGCGGGCTGGGCGCGGTGATCATGGTGGCGACGATCGTCATCCCCATCCTGCTCTCGCTCGGACTGCGCCCGCTCTACGTCGGGTGCCTCTTCCTGCTGGCGATGTCCCTCGGCGGCGCGTTCAACCTGGTCAACTGGCAGGCCTATCAGGACACGCTGGGGATGAAGCAGGATCAAATCATCGGCTTCGCGCTTCCCTTCGCCGGGTTGATGCTCATCGTCACCTTCATCTTTCTCGCTATCGAAGGCAAACGCATGGGCAAAGCGCGCTACAAGGCGGAAATACAGGACACCCCTGCCCATCCGTTCGTGCCCTGGTATGCCCTGCTCACGCCGCTGATCCCGCTGATCCCGGTGCTCGCGTTCGCGCTGCTGCCGAAGCTCGATCCCACGCCGCTCATCAAAGTCGACAACCCCCACAACCCGCAGGTGAGGGGCATCAGGTTAATCCAAAAGGAATCCGGGGTGCTGACGGATCAGCTTATGCGAGTGGGCGATCGATTGCGCCTGAAAGCAGGTTCCTATGAAGTGGAACCGTTTGCCCTGTCGATGCCACTCCAAAAAGCCAAGCCGCTGGTCGTCGAACTGAAGCCGCAGACGGTGACGACCATTTCTGTTATACCGGATAAAAGTGCCGGCGTACCGCCGCTCGTGAAAGCCGACACGCAGGACCCCTATGAATTTCCCATCGTCGTCGCGCTGCTATTGGGGATTCTCTATGGCGCCATCACCACCTGGCGCAGCGGGGTGAGCACGGTGCAATTGCTGACCAAGTCCGCCTTCGACGGCGTCTCGGCGGTCGGCCCGGCGCTGGTGTTGCTGATCGGCATCGGCATGGTGCTCAATGCCACCATGTCGGCGGAGGTGAGCGGGGTGATCTCGCCGGTGCTGGCACGGATTGTGCCGCATGCATCCTCCGGCACGCCGGCCATGCTGCAATATATCGTGCTCTTCACCATTCTCTCGCCGCTAGCGCTCTACCGCGGCCCGATGAACCTGTATGGTATGGGCGCGGGCTTGATCGGCGCCTTGAAAGGCCTGATGCCCGCCGGCGCGCTGATGGCCGCCTTTACCGCCACCGGGATGATTCAAGGCGTCTGCGACCCCACCAACACCCACAATGTCTGGATCGCCACCTACACCAACACCGACGTGCAGGACATTTTGAAACGCACGCTCCCCTACATGTGGGCGCTCTCCGTGCTGGGGCTGATTCTCGGGGCGGTGTTGTATTACGGTGGGGTGATTAAGTAGCGACCTGGGACCGCGGTCATCCTGACCGCCCGGTAGGATCGTGTTGAGTAGGAAAAAATAAGGAGCGAGGTTCGCTGTTTCCCTTCACCAATGAAGAGAACCGCTGAATCTTGTCCTCGTGGCTATGCGGCAATTTCTACATACGCCGATGTGCTGCTGGGTTTGGGAATCGGACATCCTGCCGATTGTAATCCCTCGATGTGAAACGAGATTGCTTCCTGCATGTTTTGGATGGTCTCTTCCGGGGTCTTCCCTGTCGAGATGCAGCCGGGAAGATCAGGGGAAAATGACGAATAGCCGGTATTCGTCTTTTCGATGATGATTAAATATTTCATCATTTCAAACCTGCTTGTTTCAGGATGTTACCGCGGAGGATGAAAAACGTCAATATTCACCATGGGTGGACAGCTTCAATACGGTACGCAAAGGAACTGATGCCAAATTTTCGTGGTGCCTGCTGATTCATTCTATAGGTATACTCTTCACGCCTACCGGACGGGCATCCAGCAGGTCGAAGGCGTAGAGGTGTTCCAACTGGACGGTGGTGGGGGTGAAGCGCACCAGCGCGAGCAGGCCGTTGCTGTTATGAGTGCCGGAGCGGTCGAAGATGCAGTTACCCAGGCTGTAGAGAATGGGGCGATGGCGATAGATTTCGATCTGCTGCGCCACGTGGGGATGGGAACCGAGGATGAGATCGACGCCGGCGTCGATGGCGAGGTGCGCGAGGCGGACTTGCTCCTTGGATGCCTCCGGCGCGTATTCCTGTCCCCAGTGAAGCGAGACGATGAGGAAATCCGCACCCTTTTTCGCCGCGCGCAACTCTTCCGCGAGCGTCGCTTCGTTCAGTATCGCCAACGCCGTTCCCTGCTCCGCCGGCAGATACTCCGTCGGCGTCCACTGCGTGTAGGCGACGAAGGCCAGCTTCAGTCCATGGCATTCCACGCGTTTGGGCGCAATCGCCGCCGCGCGCCCTTCGCCCGCGCCGGGCGCCTCGATCCGACAGGCGCGCAGATGCGCGAGCGTTTCCGTCAGCCCGCCGCGCGCATAATCATAGCTGTGATTGTTGGCCACCGAGGCGACGGTGATGCCGGCGGCGGCCAGCACTCCGGCCGTCTGCGCGGGATCGGCACGGAAGGAATATTTTTTAATGATCTGCACCCCGCCGGTCGCCACCGCGCATTCCAGGTTGCAAAAGCGTAAATCCGCCGGTCGCAGGTAGGGCGCCAGGTTTTCCCACGGCCAGGCGGGTTCATGCGCGGCGAGGCGCGTGGGCACGGTGCGCGCGAGCATCACATCGCCGACGGCGGCCAACAGCACCGCCGGCTCATCCGCCAGCGCGAAGCTCATTGCCAACAAGCAACACCATGACAGGAGCATCCGCAGGTTATTTCGCACGAAGCGACACAGTGCATATTGCATCATCAACACCCACCGCTGTCATTGCCCTCGGGATTCATCTTGTCGGGGGTGATCCCGGTCTTCCTCGCCGGGATACCCAGGAAACTCCGCGTCCAGTCCGGCATCGCCGGCGCTTGACCGGCTTTCAGCTTCGTCTGCCAGGCTTCATCCGTCAGCCGGTTGTCCGCCGGCTGGCGGAACTCATAATAGGTATAGGTGGCGCCGCGGGTGAGAATCAGGTCGCCTTTATATGGCACTACCACCCAGATTTCCGCCGCGTTGCCCACCGCTTCTTCCAGGCAATCATGAAAACTCAGACTTTGCGCCGTATGCACATCGGCCACCAGCGCCATGCTGCGGTCCGTTTTGCTCTTGATATCCCACCATTTGCTCGCGCGGTCTCCCAGCAGGCTGTTCATCGAGAGCATCAGCCCTTCCAGCGTGCCGCCATAGTTTTTGAGGGCGCGCAGGTCTTCATTCGACGGCGCCTCGTTGCGGAGTTCTTTGCGTGAAACGGTCTCCAGAAAGTTCACCAGTTCGATGAAGCGGTCGAAGTCGCCGGACAATTCGGTGCGTTGGCTGCATAAGTTGCGCTGAAGCAAACCGGCTTTATTGATCTTCAGCAACCAGGCCAGCCGTTCGTAGACCGCGACTTGCGGCTCGACATAGCCGGGCAGCGGTGGGGGCTCATCGCCGCCTTCGCCGCATTCCGCCACGTCGCTTTGCTTGGCATACAGCAGCGTATCGTGGCGCAGTTCGGTCCAACTGCCGAGAGCCGACAGCAGCGATTTATCCGTCCATGCGGCAGTGCGCATGAATACCGGATACCCCTCCGGCGCCGGAGCGAGCGATGGCAACAGGCAGTACATCCAGCCGTAATACAGGTTTTGCCGCCAATCCTTCGGCGCCATCGCGGCAATTTCGTCCTGCAGCTTCTTGCGCTGCTCCAGGTAATGCGCGAAGCGCGGTTGGCGGTAGGTGTCATCGAGCAATTGCGCTGCCCGCTGGCTGCCCAGCACGGCAAAAACATCCAGCCCGTAGGGGAAATAGCGCTTGTTGTCCAACGTTCCCACCTTGTCCCAGGTCAGTTCCTGCGTGATGCGGGAATCGGGAATAAAACGCTGTCCCATGAAGCGAAATTGCCGTCCCTGTCCACCGCCTTCACGGAAATTGTAGAGTTGGATGCCCGGGGCGGGCAGCGTATTCTTTGCGAACATGCGGAACTCTTCGATTTTCGTCGGGTTATCGAAGCGCTCCAGCGTGCCGGTCGCGAAAACTTTGTCGAGCACGGTCGCCAACTGATCGTAGTTCAGATCGTCGGCTTTTCCCACATAGAAAACGGTGGGATCATACAGTTCGCGCCAGAGCGTGCGCGCCTGCTGATCGTGTCTCAATTGCTCGACGATCAGTAGCGCCATGAGGATGGGACGGGGATAATGTTGGGGTTTATCCACCTCGTTCTTCTTGGGTTTATAGTCAATGTTCATCGGCGTCAACCCGAACCACATCATGGCCTTGAAATATTTCTTGAAATCCTCGCTGCGGGTGTAGTGTCCGCGCGGGATGAATTGCGTGTAATTCACCGCGGCATCGGTCAGCGAATATTTCCGCTCCGCATGCGCAGCGATCCTCCGCATTTCCTCCTTCGCCAGTGATTGTACCGCGGCCGGCAGCGCGGGGTGTTCACCCATCACCAGCAATGGGACAGCAAAGAAGGCGGCGTTGCAGGTGAGCGCGTCGGTGATCTTCGCGGAGTGCTTTCTTTTCAGCGCGGTCAAATTGGCCTGCAGCATCCGCCGGCTGAGCTCCCTCACCGCGCCGAACAGATGCGCTTGCTCGATGTAGCGCAGGGTAAAATCGTAGAAGATGTGGTAGGTGTGCATCACCGAATCGGTGGTCACAAAGCCGGGAATTTCCCGGTAGGCGTTATTTTCGTATACATAAAACAACTGCTCGTCCGGGGTGGCCCGCGCGACGAAGCCATTGCTCTGCAGCAGTTTGCGCTGCGCGTCGGAGAGCTTGGGTAGAAACTTCGTATAGCGCACGTTGCTCAAGTCCGACTTCAACGTGTAGGAAGGCACCCGCGCGGTGACAGGCTGGGGGGTGAAGGGGATGTCGGCGAAGTTCTGTGCCCACGCAGTCGTCGCCAGCGCCAACAGTAGAAGAATCCAATTCGCGCGCATCTTCTCGCTCCTTTCAGTTTCGGATAGGGATCGCTGGTCGCGGTGTATGGTTGCCGGATCGTTAGCACCCGCCCCCATTTTCGGTGCTGTCACCCATTTTGCTCGGGTCAGTCGCGGCCTTCCTTGCCGGTGTTAGCAGGAAACTCCGTGTCCAGTCTGGCAGCGCCGGCGCTTTGCCTGCCCTCAATTCCGCCTGCCACGCCTCATCCGTCAGCCGATCGGCAGCGGAATGGTGAAACTCATAGTAGGTATAGGTTGCACCACGGGTGAGGACCAGCGTGCCTTTGAAGGGGACAACCACCCAGATTTCCGCCGCGTTGCCCACCGCCTCTTCCAGGCATTCACCATTAGCCGAATGGACATCAGCTATCAGCGCCATGCTCCGGTCCGTCTTATTCTGGATATTCCACCAGCTATCCGAGTTGCCGCCCATCAAATTGTTCATCGACAGCATCAGTGATTCCAGCGTGCCGCCATACGCTTTAATGGAGCGCAGTTCCTCATCCGACAGCGACTCGTTACGCAATTCCTTGCGAGAGGCGGTCGCGAGAAAATTCACCACATCGATGAATTGGTCGAAATCGCCGGCTAACGTGGATTTGGCGCTGCATAAATTGCGCTGGATCAATCCGGCTTTATTCAGCTTCAGCAACCAGGCCAATCGTTCGTAGACCGCGACTTGTGGCTCGATGTAGCCGGGTAGTGGCGGCGGTGGCTTGGGCGCTTCGCTGTCCCCGCATTCCGCCACGTCGCTTTGCTTGGCATACAGCAGCGTATCGTGGCGCAGTTCGGTCCAACTGCCGAGAGCCGATAGCAGCGATTTATCCGTCCAGGCGGCAGTACGCATGAACACCGGATACCCCTCCGGCGCCGGAGCGAGCGATGGCAACAGGCAGTACATCCAGCCGTAATACAGGTTTTGCCGCCAGTCCTTTGCCGCCATCGCGGCAATTTCATCCTGCAGCTTCTTGCGTTGCTCCAGGTAATGCGTGTATTTCGGCTGTTGGTATTTGTCATCGAGCAATTGCGCCGCCCGCTGGCTGCCCAGCACGGCAAAAACATCCAGTCCGTAGGGGAAGTTGCGCTTGTAGTCTACCGTCCCCACCTTATTCCAGGTTAATTCCTGCAATATGCGGGAGTCGGGGATGAAGCGCTGTCCCATGAAGCGAAATTGCCGTCCCTGTCCACCGCCTTCACGGAAATTGTAGAGTTGGATGCCCGGGGCGGACAGCGTGTTCTTCGCCAGCTCGCGGAACTGGGTAATCTTCGCCGTATCATCGAAGCGATCTATTGCGCCGGTCGCGAAAACCTTGTCGAGCACGGTCGCCAACTGATCGTAATTCAGATCGTCGGCTTTCCCCACGTAAAAGACGGTGGGATCATACAGTTCGTGCCAAAGCGTGCGCGCCTGCTGATCGTGCATGAGTTGCTCGACCATAATCAGCGCCATCAAAATGGGACGCGGGTAATGCGCTGTTTGAAAGTCGATGTCCATCGGCGTCAAGCCGAACCACATCATCGCCTTAAAGTATTTCTTGAAATCCTCGCTGCGTGTGTAATGACCGCGTGGGATGAATTGCGTGTAATTCACCTCGGCGTCGGTCAGCGAAGATGATCGGTCCGCATGGGCGTCGATCTTTTGCACCGCATCATTCGCCAGCGACCGCACGGCGGCAGGCACCGTGGGCTGCTCACCCATGAGCAGTAGCGGCACGGCGAAGAAGGCGGCGTTATGCGTGAGTGCATCGGTGATCTTCGCCGAATGCGGCGTTTTCAGCGCAGTCAGATTGGCCTGCAGAATCCGCCGGCTGAGCTCCTTCACCGCGCCGAACAGATGCGCTTGCTCGATGTAGCGCAAGGTAAAATCGTAAAAGATGTGATAGGTATGCATCACCGAATCGGTGGTGACGAAACCGGGAATCTTCCGGTAGGCGTTATTTTCGTACACATAAAACAACTGCTCGTCCGGGGTGGGGCGTGCAACGAAGCCATTGCTCTGCAGCAGTTTGCGCTGCGCGTCGGAGAGCTTGGGTAGAAACGTCGTATAGCGCACGTTGCTCAAGTCCGACTTCAATGTGTAGGAAGGCACCCGCGCGGTAATGGGCTGGGGGGTGAAGGGGATGTCGGCGAAGTTCTGTGCCCACGCGGTCATCGATAGCGCCAACAGCAAGAGAATCCAGGATATGCGCATCTTCTCGCTCCTTTCAAATTCGTTCAATTCTATTATGCCGTGCAATGGCTTATTTTGCCAAGGCGATGGAATGCCAGGCGCCGTCCCACCAACCGGTCAGACATTCCGGGGCAACTGCAGTGAGTGCTTCCAGCGCCGGCAGCGGGGAAGGTAACGGGTCAAGGCGATATTTCTCGCCGTCAAGCATCAGTTGCCAGGCGCACGGTTGGTGTTTCGCGTCGTGTCCCCAACAGAGGAGATGAGATCCGAAAGCGGCAACCCGTTCCAGGCCGGGGATATCTTCGCTGTGCCATTCCACCTCATAGCCGAACTGAATGGGGGTGTAGACACTCACTCCGCGACCGCCGGCGCGGGTGATCTCGACGGCAACCATCCGCACGTTGCCGTCATGACGCAGATCGGCGTGCGCGGCATCCACATAGGGGCGCTTCAACCGTGACCCGAGCCAGCGCGGCACCGCATGATCCTGCTGCCAGGCGAAGAGGAAGAGGCAGTTGTGTTCGAAGGGCGCGAAGGTGGTGGCTTTATAGGTGGCTACCGCCAGCCGCGCCTCACCGGGGATGCCGCTCCACCAGATTTGCCACGGGCGGAAATAATCTTTGACCGCGCTCACGCGGGCGCAGGAGAAGTCGGAATGCCAGGCGCACCAGTAGACTGCTCCGTCCGCCGGCACCGGCGTGCCGTCATGCCCGGTGAGCAGCACGGCGCCTTCCGTTTCCCCACCGGCGGGAAGCAACTCCCGAATCGGCGCCGGGGCGGTACCGAGGGTTTCCCAATGCGCTGCCGTCATGTCCCAGCGGAGCAATGCCGTGCCGCGTGCCCCGAGCAAGACATCGCCGCCGCGCCACCGTCCGGAGGCTAACAGCGTCAAGTTGTCAGCCGGAAACGTGCCGATCTCCGTATGCTGTTGCGTCGCCGTTATGCTCGCCAACCGCAGTTGCCCACCGGCCAATGCGGCCACATACACCGTTCCGCCGGTGCTCCAGCACGCCGCGCACGGCGCAAACGCCCGGACCGGACCGGCCAACAGGAAACCAACCAGGCATGCATACATCCAGGTCATCCGCAGCATCAGCCATCCTCGCTGTTCAGCATAGCCGAGAGGAGTTACAAGACGATTACAACGCTTTGAAAGGTTGGTGAAATTGTAGCCTATATTTGCGGGATGAGCAATATGGTGGCAAGACGACGGCGGCACTGCGGCGCTACTACGAGCCCATGACTACTGCAGCGGGTGATTTCCCACCGGTGGGTCGGTAGCTGCGCTATTTGCTTCTTCGGTTTCTCCCACCGCGGCGGTGACCGCGAAAACGCTCCAAAAGAAGCCGGCGCCTTCGATGCGCCAGAAGAAGGCGTCGGCGAGATTGGTGAACAGGAAGATGGTGAGTCCGGCGGCGCCGGCGAGGGCGAGGACGCGCGCGAAGGGCGATCGCCATATTTCTGCCCGGCGCCAGCACCACCCCACGACCCCCAGCGTGAGCAAAATAAATCCCAGCGCGACCGGGGCGCCTTCCGCCGCGATCCATTGCAGGTATTGGCAGTGCGCATTGCGCTGGGTGCGCGGGAGCAAATCGATCAAGTGCCGCGCGGCTAACTGCTGCTCGCGCTCGCTCATGGCGGCGTCGCCGATTCCCACCCAGGGGGCAACGCGTATCGCCGCCAGCGCATCGCGGTAGATGTTGGACCGTTCCGGATCGTCCACCCCTTGCTGCACTCGCGCGGCCGACGGATAGTGCATGATATTGACTACCACGACGCGGATGCCGATGGCCAACCCTAATCCCAGTGTCACGGAGAACAGCGCCCAGCGCGCTGGCCGGAAGTAGCCGCCGGTCAGCGCCGCCGCCACGACGGCAATTCCCACCGCCCACAGCGGAATGGTCGGCGATATCCCCAGCACGAAGCAGAGCAGGCCGATCAGCACGCCGATGCCCCAGCGCTGCCGCAAGCGCCAGAGGAAACCCACCGCCACCACCGCTACCGCGAGGGCGGGACCGCGCGAGTTGGTGAACCACAGCGCCGCCGCGGTGAGCCCCCCCCCCAGCAGCAGCAGGACGCGCACGGGACGGGTGAGCGGTACGCGCAACAACGGCGGCAGCAACCAGTACGGCAGCGCGGCGGCCGAGATGGCCGCCGTCAGGTTGATATAGGACGTCAGGCCTTGCGCGCGGGAGAGCGGGCGACCAAATCGATCGGAGAGAATATCGACCCGCGCGGGATGAATGCCGCCGGCATACCCCACGTCGAGATTGCGATACCAACGCACTACCCCGGTGAGATATTGGACGACGGTCGCGGCCGAGGAGAGGGTGATGCCGACCAGCATGCTGCCCCACGCGAGGCGCGCTAACCGCGGTTGACCGGCAATGGCCAGATACAGCAACAGACCGCGCAACATCGGTTCGCCGTTTTGCCATAGGCGCAAGACGTCGAACGGCACGCCGCGCACGAAGACCCGCACTCCGGTAGTCAGGGCGCATAGCCCCAACAGCGCCAGACACGGCCAGGTGAACGGATAGGACCACACCGATGACACGCGCCCACGCCGGGCCAGCAGGATGAGCACCACGAGCAACACGATTTCCACCGCCGGCATCCCGTTGGGATAGGCCAGCGTGGCGCCATACGCGGGGCCGGACCATAAGCCGACCAACAGCAACCAGACCACGATCGCCGCGCGCACCCACCCCAACGCCTGTTCCCAGCGGGGACAAGCGTCGTCAGTCGGCGTAGTATCGATCAGTGTTTGGGAAAAGACCGGCATGATGAAGTAAGATTATCATTCGGCTCAGGAAACGACAATCCTTTTGCAGATTGTACGCTTATACCTCCCAAACCTAATTATCCAGTACTTTTCCACCCACAATTTCCCAATAGTGGGAACCATGAGCTGCCTTCCCGCGTCCTGAAAAATAAGTGAGGATCGCGCATGAAGTGTCCAAGTTTGGAACGGTTAGCTGCGTATCAGGCGGATTTTCTGTCCAGGCGAGACCGGGAGGCGTTGCGCGCGCATATCAGCGCTTGCGCGGCCTGTCAACAGGAATTGGCGCTGCTCGAACGGGCGGCGGCAGCGGTAGCGGCATTGCCGGCGCCGCGCCCGCCGGATGAACTGTGGCAGCGGGTGGCCGCGCAGTTGCCGGCATCGCCGCGGCGCGGATGGCATCCGCGGTGGTGGCGGGTCGCGGTGGGACTCGGGCTGGCGGCCGGGGTGAGCGCGCTGCTGTTGATTCAACAGCGGTTACCGCTGCTGCCGCCGGCGCCGGCGAGCACCGTCGCCTATGTCGCGCGGCATGAATTGCTCACCGCGCAGGACCCGCTGGTCGATCGCGCCAGCATGGGCGCGATGCTGATGTCGGAGGAAAGCCAATGACGACACGGCGCATGGTGGCGGTAAGCCTGGGATTGCTGTTACTGGTGGGCGGCGCGACGCTCTGGATGTGCACGCACTATCAGCAGGTGGATGGCCGCACCAGCACCGCCTGGCTGGCCTATGCCCAGCAATCCGCGCGCACGGTGGCGTATCACGCGGAAGGACATACCGTCAGTGCGGGCAAATCCGTGCATTTCACACTGGATCAGGACCAAAAAGGTCGCTACCTGCTGCATCTCGACGCGCTGGGCAGTCATCGCTGCACGCTGGGCGACGACGGGCAAAAGGTGTGGTATCAGACCGGGCATACCGCGCAGGCGGCAGCGATCGGCAGCGATGCCGTGCCGCCGGTGCGCGTGGCCAACTATCTGGTGGGGCTCAACACCATCGCCGGAGCACCCGCGGTGGCGATTGCGGTGCATGGCGGGCAGACGGATAAACTGATCCGGCTCGATCGCCATACCGGCGTGGTGCTGGCGATGACCACCTGGTTCCGGCATCGCGTGATCAGCGATATGACCATCGACACGATCGACTATCATCCCACCACTGTCGCCGCCTGTCCCGCGCTGCCCGCCGCGTTGCATCCGATCGACACCGCGCGCATGACCGCCCTCCTGGGCGCTCCCCCATTGCGCCCGCGCTTTCTGCCGCGAAGTTTCGTCGCGGCGGGGGCCTTTGAAGACACCTGTCCCTGTTGCGGGAGCAAGATGGTCGTGCTGCGTTATTCCAACGGCCTCAACGCGCTCACCCTCTTCGAGATGCGCGGCGGCCACACCGGCTGTTGTGCCTGCGGTCCCGGCTGCCACGTCGCCACCGACAAAAATGCCCTGGTCGAAACTCGGAGCGTTCGCGACTATACCGTGATCGCCGTCGGCAGTCTGGACGCGCGGGCGATGGGAAGGGTGCTGGGGAGTCTGTAGGGGGCGGAGCAGATTTTGGATTTTGGATTTCAGATTTCAGATTTCAGACCAGTCCGACTTGTCGGACTGGTCTGATTTGACTGAACCCGACACTTTATTTATGCACCAGTGACAGAATACCGAGCAGGCCGCCCATGATGTAGGTGTTGCGGCGATCGGTATCGGCTTGACCGAGCATTTTCTTGCGCGCTGTGAGGGCGTCGGTATCGGCGACGATGCGTTCCTGTTTTTCCTTATCCAGATCACCGCGGAGCGCGGCGAACTGTTTGGCGAAATCGGCGTTCATCGCGTTCATCTTGCCGACGAGTTCATCGCGCAAGGCGGACAGGTTCTTGGCTTGCAAGGCGTTATCCGCCGCTTCTTTGCCGGCGAGATCGCTCTGCGCGCGTTCCAAGCGCGTGACGCGGCCATCCATCGCGGTGGTGTCGGCGGCGTTCTTTTGCGCGTTGGCGCTGATCAGATCGGTCAGTTGCTTCTGTAAGGCTTCCAGTTTGTCTTGCAGGGCTTTCCGCTCGGTGGTTTCTTTTGCCAGCGCGTCGGTCAATTGCTGACTTTTCGCTTCTTCATCGCTGAGATGCTTCTGGGCGATCTTCAATCCGGCGCGGGTCGAGTCGAGGACTTGCTGCGTGGTGGCCAGGTCGGCTTGCAAGACCAGGCGCGCGCTTTCCAACTGCTTCACCCGCTTGACCGTCGCTTCCGGCGTCTCCGCCCCCCACACCGGCAGCAACAGGCCGCACAACACCAGTAGCAGTAGATATTTGTACATGTGAGCGTTTCTCCTTGCGATGAGCGTTTTGCAATCATGGTGACCGTTCCGGGTAGCGGGCTTTTTCGGTGGTTTCGATACGGCCATCCGTGGCCTACTCAACCACCGAAAAAGCCCGCTACCCGGAACGGTCACCAATCGTTACTTCGGTTTCGCGGTGACGATAATCTCCCCATCGGCAGCCTTGGACCAGACCTGCTCGCGAGGACGCTCGCGCGCCAGCGGTACCGGAACGGTCACTAATCGTTACTTCGGTTCCGCGGTGACGATAATCTCTCCGTCGGCGACCTGGACCGGATGTTCCTCGCCTTTATCGGTGGTGGCGGGCAACGCGACGGCGTCGAGCAGTTTCAGCGCGGTTTTGCCGGCACCGACGACCTGGAATTTAATGGTGGCGAGGTTGACTTCCGCCTGCGTCATCGGCAACGCCTGATTGCGCCGTCCGACGATCACCAGCCGGCCATCGACGGAGTCGTCGTAATGCCAGTTCAACAGGCGATCGTCCTCCGCGAACGCGCTGCCGCGGGTGACGCCGAACGGCTTACCCAGCGGGCGCACCACCTTCGGATCGTACTGCAGCGTGAAGCGCACGCCTTGCAAGTTTTCCGCGGGCTTGAGATTCACCTGTACCAGCACTAGCGTGGGCAGGTCGGTGGAACCAGCGGTGACACTCACACTGCGCGGGGTGCATTGCAGGGTGGGCGTCGGCACGTTCAATTGCACGTCGCGCGCGATCTGATTCGCTTCGATATTCGCGCTGGCGACCGCCAACGCGAGTTTGGCTTTGCCGCCGAATTTACCGTTCGGGCGCACCGTCCAGCTTTCCTGCGCCGTTTCGCCCGGCTTCAGACTGTCATAGGTCTCTTTCAGCTTGCTGCCGTTCACCAGCGTCAGGCCGGCGGGCAGCGTAAAGGTGAGGGAGACGTCGCGCGCTTCGAAACCGCCGGCATTCTGCAAATAGCCGGTGATGGTGAAGGTATCCGTTCGCTCGTGTTCGTAGGTGGCTTCCGCCGGCGCGGTCAGCCCGAGCGTCAGGTTGCCCGGCTGCAGACTGACATCGCCGATGCCGTAGGCGGTGGTGTAGCTCGCGGTCTTTTCGGGATCGATCGACTGCGGATTCCAGAAGAGCGCGACGGCGGTATCCGGATCGGTCTCGCCTTTGCGGATGAACCCCATCTCCGGGGTGAGCACCGGTTCCCACGGCTCATCGGCCAGCGTGCCCCAATCGGCAAAGATCACTTTATCCGGCACGGTCAGCCCAGTGCCGCGCAGCGTGCCCTGCGAGATTACCGTCGGTTTGGCCAGACTGTCGAACGCCTGCCAGTAATCCGGGACGGTCGAGCCGGCCATCGCGGTCGCGGTGGTGATCGCCTGGCGCCCCGCGCGCATCGGCGCGGCGTCATTGCTGCCGCACATGGTGTCGAGCAATACGCGCACCCCCACCTGGTGGTTGGCGACGCCATGATTGGTCAAGCGGTAGGTGATGCCGATGGTATCGAGCATGCGCGTGCTCGGGCCGCGGACAAGTCCTAATTCCTGCGCTACCTCGATATCGCCACAGCGATAGACGGTGGTCACGGTTTTATTCTCGGCGGTCGGCAGCGTCATCGCTTTGCCGTAGCTGGCGCCATGACCGGCGCGACGCGAGGTCGGCCCGCCGAAGACAAATTTCTCTCCGTCTACCTGCACGGTGGTGTAGCTCGTCCAGGGGGCATTGCCGCCGAAGATGAGGTGTTGCTCGCGGCTGGCGGGACGGGACGGGTCGCCGCCGGTGGTGCGGATGGAAAACCGTCCGGCCTCACGCGGGCCGCGATTGACCACCGCGCGGATGAATTCATTTTCTATGGAGACCGATTCCGCGCCAGGCGCGGCGGCGAAGACCCCCGCGCACCCGAGCAGACCGATAAGCAGACTGCCGAAAAGTCTATTCATTCTTTCACTTCCTCGATGGTGTAATCACCGTTGTGAAATTCTACCTTCATCTGTACGCTGCCCTTGATCGGCGCCCCATCTTTCATCGCCGGCGTGAAGCTCCATTTGCGGATCTTCATATTGGCCACGCCGTCGAGATAATCGTTGCCGGTACCCTGGGTCATGTGCACCGCCAGCGCGGCGCCGGTGGCATCCAGCGTCACGGTAAAGCGCGCAACGGCGGAGAGATTGATCTCCCCCGCTAGCTTGTCGGTGCCTTCATGCGGCCCGCTGCGCGCGCGCGCGCCATAGCTGGGACCGCTGGGGATAGGATTCGTGCCCTGCGTGCCGACGCCGCCGTTCACCCCGGGGGGCGCGGAAAAACCGCGACCGGTGGGGGAACGCATGACATCCGGCGGCGCGCTCGGGGTGCGGTGTTTGCCGGCAGGATCCGCGGGAGCTTTCACGCCGGTCAGCTTGCCTTCCGCGTTGCCGCGCACGGCGCCGGTGGCATGGTGGGCGTCCGGTTCTCCCATCGCCTGCGGGATGCGACGGGTTGGTTGCGGCGGCGGAGCAACCCGCTCCGGCGCGGGACGCGGCGCCGGCGGGGTGGGTTGCACCGGCGGTGGGGTCGGCTTGGGCGGTTCGGCGGCCTGCACCACGCTGATGGGAATCACGTTATCCCCGTCGATGGGGGTTACCGCCAACGGGATAACATTCAACAGCAGCAGCACCAGTAGATGCGCGGCGAGTGAGACCGGCAGCCAGAGACGATAAAATGGCGTGTTCATGGTGTGGTCTTTTTCACGGCTTCCGGTTCACGCGTCGCCAGGGCGATCTGCGTGAGCCCGACTTTGCGCGCGGTATCGATGGTGTGAATGACCAGCTTGTAGGGGACGCCTTCATCGGCTTTCACCACCAGCACTTGCGCGCCATGCGCGGTATACAGTTCGCGTAATTTGCTTTCCAGCGTGGCGAAGGTCACCAGGTTGGAATACTGATCATAGTTCAGGTACATCTGCTGATCGTGGGTGATCTTCACGGTGACGGAGATGGGCAGCGGCGTTTCCGCGGTGACGGCCTTGGGCAAATTCAGCCGCAAGGTCGATTCCTTCGTCAAGGTGGTAGCGGTGACCATGAAGATGATGAGCAACACCAGGCAGACGTCGGTGAACGGCGTGATGTTGATATCCGTAATCATCCGTTTATACGGGCTGCGTTTGGTGCGAATCATACGGCCGACTCCTCGGTTGCCGGTGCCTGCTGCTGCAGTTCGTGCAGCCGGTAGGACCATTCCGTGCAGAAGCGTTCGAGGGTGAGACGAAAACCTTCGACCCAGGCATTGCACCAGTTATTGGCGACCACCGAGCAGATGCCCACCGCCAAACCGCAGGCAGTGGCAATCAACGCTTGGGAAATGCCGCTGGAGACCACCGCGGCGCCCGCGGCCCCCTGCACCGCCACGCGCTGAAACGCTTCCATGATCCCGATAACAGTGCCGAACAAGCCGATGAAGGGGGCGATGTTGCCGATGGTGCCGAGAATCGGCAGCGGGCGGCTGACGGCGGCGATTTCGGCATCGCTGGCGAGGGTGAGGATATCGGCGATCTCCTGCTGGCTGGCATTTTTTCGCATCAGGCTGGCTTTCGCCACGCGCGTATAGGGATTGATGGTGTCGTCCAGCAAGCGGACGGCTTCCTGCCAATTACCGCCGGTGATCAGATTCTCCACGCGGCGCATCAATTCGCGGGGCACGTCACCCACGCGGGTAAAGGACCAGATGCGCTCAAGGATGACCGCGACCACGAGCACGGAACAGAATCCCAGCGGGATCAGCGCAATGCCGCCTTGCTTGATCAGCTCGTACAACATGTAGAGTTACTCCTTTAAAAGCGCGGCACGGTGCGCACGCTCTTTCGTTTTGTTGCCCGTATGCAAAGCGGTTAAACGTCATCCTGGAAAGGGAGTGACATTTTTCGCCTCCCGGGGCCGCATCTTCGGGGAATCCTATGCGCTTTGACACCACAATCGGACAGGAGTTTCAATAAAAACGAGGACGCGTTGCGCGGGAAAATTGAGGGGGTGTGTCGACCGTGACGCGTGAAAGCGCTGCTGCTGCTATCGGGACACGGAGTTATCTTAGCACTGTTTGGAAACCGACGCCAGTCGCGCTCCGTCACCGCTGATAGCATCACCGGCGAAATCTAGCATCCCATCAAAAGAACGGTAAGGCACCGGCAATCTTCCCGCATAAACTGGTCACGGGGGTCTGCAACCGAACCGCCTGTGAGTTCGTTAAATTTTTTCCTTCAGCCTTTCTGGCGCGCGAGCGTCCTCGCGAGCACCGGGGAATACTCAACCTGCTCGCGGGGACGCTCGCGCGCCAGCAAGGCCGGAACGACATTGGGTCTACGCAAAAGTTCCGTAAACTTTGCGTAGATTCTGCCGGAACGACATTTGACAATCCCCCCCGATCTTTTTATACTCTAACCGCCATGCTAACGTTTTTCAACGCTTGTGAGGCTGAGAACGTGACGACTACCTGGAAGCGATAAGATCGCATCCGGGGTTTACCCATAACTATTGAAACCTCTCCCGGATGCGGGAGAGGTTTTTTTGTGAGAGGCCGTCTGAAAAGTATCGGTGCCGGGATGCTGAGGCGATTTTGGCCTCCCGCAAGGCACCTTTCCGTAGTCATATGCGGACATATTACGGAGGAAAGGTAACGCTGCGGGAGGTCAAAAGCGTCCAGCAGGCCGGCACCGAGACTTTTCAGACAGCCTCTGAGCGCATCATAAGCGTATAAAGGAGAATCCCATGAGTCAGAAGCTCAAAATTGCGGAGAAAGAGGACGCGTCGCGCACCATCTTTTCCTGGCTGAAGCAATACCACGGCGAGTTGGCGAAGCCGGCGGTGGCGGCGAAGGTGGGGGAGGCGTATGTCGAACTGACCGCGCCGTTGCCGGTGGGGCAGGAGATCGAGATTATCAGCGGCGAGGAGCCGTTGGGGCTGGAGATTCTCCGCCATTCCACCGCGCACCTGATGGCGCAAGCGGTGCTGCATCTCTTCCCGGAGGTGAAACCGACCATCGGGCCGGCGATCGAGCAGGGATTCTATTACGACTTCGCCACCGAGCATCCCTTCACCGATGACGATCTGGCGGCCATCGAAGCGGAGATGCAGAAGCTGGTGAAGCAGAATATCCCGATCGCGCGGGAGGAAGTCGATCGCGCGGAATGTCTGGCGCGCTACCGCGAGATGGGCAATCCCTTCAAGGCGGAGATTCTCGAAGAGATTCCGCAGCCCAGCGTCACGGTGTATCGCCAGGGCGATTTCTTCGACCTCTGTCGTGGCCCGCACGTCACGAGCACCGGGAAGTTGGGCGCGTTCAAACTGCTGTCGGTAGCCGGCGCGTATTGGCGCGGGGATGAGAAGCGCCCGATGTTACAGCGCATCTACGGCACCGCCTTCGCGACGAAACAGGCGCTGGACGAGTATCTGGTACAGCGCGAAGAAGCCAAACGCCGCGACCACCGCAAGCTGGGGCGCGAGTTGGGGCTGTTCTTCATCTCGCCGGAGGTCGGCGTGGGGTTGCCGCTGTGGCTGCCCAAAGGCGCCATCGTGCGCAACGCGCTGGAAAGTTTCCTCAAAGCCGAACAAACCCGTCGCGGCTATCTGCCGGTCTACACCCCGCACATCGGCAAGCTCGATCTGTACCGTACTTCCGGGCACTATCCGTATTATAAGGAAAGCCAGTTTCCGCCCATCCTGTTCGGCGAAGAAGGCTGCGCGTGCGGTGAAGGCGGCGCAGTGAAGGCCGACGGCGAAGAGGGCTACTTGCTCAAGCCGATGAACTGCCCGCATCACATCATGATCTACAAATCGGAGATGCGCAGCTACCGCGATCTTCCGTTGCGGCTGGCGGAATTCGGCACCGTCTATCGGTACGAGCAGAGCGGTGAGTTGGGCGGCTTGACGCGCGTGCGCGGTTTCACCCAGGATGACGCGCATCTCTTCCTCACCCCGGAGCAACTCGATCACGAGTTCAAGCAGGTGGTGGATTTGATCCTCTTCGTCTTCCGCACGCTGGAATTGACCGATTACAAGGCGCGCGTGTCGTTGCGCGACCCCGCCAGCGACAAATACGTCGGCGATCCGGCGAATTGGGACCAGGCGCAGGCGGCGATTCTCAACGCGGTGAAAGACCTGGGGATGAATTACATCGTGGCAGAAGGCGAGGCGGCGTTTTACGGGCCGAAGCTGGACTTCCTGGTGCGCGATTCCATCGGACGCGAGTGGCAACTCGGCACCGTGCAGGTCGATTATAATCTGCCCGAGCGGTTCAACCTGGAATACATCGGCGAAGACGGGCAGGCGCACCGGCCGGTGATGATCCATCGCGCCCCCTTCGGCTCGCTGGAACGCTTCTTCGGCCTGCTCATCGAGCACTTCGCCGGCGCGTTCCCGGTGTGGATGGCGCCCGTGCAGGCGATCGTCATCCCCATCGCCGAACGCCATCAACCGTATGCCGAGGAGGTAGCCGCCGCGCTGCGCGCCTTGCCGGCGCGTGTCGATGTAGATGGCCGCAGCGAATCGATGCGCTATAAAATTCGCGAAGCGCAGTTGCAGAAGATCCCCTACATGCTGGTGGTCGGCGACAAGGAAGCGGAAAGCCGCACCGTCGGCGTCCGCGCGCAAAAAGCCGGCGACCTCGGCGCGCTGTCGTTGGAGGCCTTCGTCGAGCAATTGAAGACGGAAAGCCGGTTGCCGGGGAGCTGAACCGGTTATTGATTTAACAGGATGAGCAGGATAGTCAGGATAGGATGGGGGAAACTGTTCGGTCGACCTGATCGAGCAGCCCCAAAATATCCTGACTATCCTGCACATCCTGTTAAAAGATAATGCATCAGAAAGGATCATCATGCGCACAGTAACCATCGTCGGGCTAGGGCCCGGGGGGATCGGGCTTATTTCACTGGAGACGCTGGAGACGCTGCAGCAGGCGGAACAGGTGGTGGTGCGCACGCGGAAGCACCCCGCGGTGGAGGATTTTCCCCGCTACCAGATCCGGTTTACCACCTGCGACGATCTGTACGAAACACATGGCACCTTCGAAGCCGTCTATCAGGCCATCGTCGAGCGCGTGCTGGGGGTGGCCGAAACTGCCGGGCAGGTGGTCTATGCGGTGCCCGGTGATCCGCTGATGGCGGAAAGCACGGTGCAGTTGCTGTTGCAAGCCGGTCGCGAACGGGATGACTTGCGCGTGATCGTGCTGCCGGCGCTGGGTGCGGTCAACCTGATGCTGGCGCGCCTGCGCATCGATCCCGGCGATGGTTTGCGCATCGCCGATGCGCGCGATCCGCTATTGCGCCCGCGCAACGAAGCGCCGGAGCCGGAAGCGCATGCGGCCTATCACGGCGCCACTTCCCGCGATACCACCGTGCCCACCCTCTGGCTGCAGGTGGATACCCCGCTGGTCGCCGGCAATTTGAAGGTGGCGCTGCTGGAAGATTATCCCCCCGAACATCCCATTACCGTGCTCACCGCGGTAGGCGCGCCCGGCGAGGAGCAGGTGCAGCAGGTGCCGCTGGAGGAACTCGACCGCGGACCGGCGATCAACCACCTCACCAGCGTCTACGTCCCCGCGCTGACGTGGGAGCAACGCCGCCATACCGTCACCGACCTGCGCGCGATTATGGCGCTGTTGCGCGGTGAGCGTGGCTGCCCGTGGGATCGCGAGCAGGATATGCGCAGCCTGCGTCGCACGGTCATCGAGGAAGCCTACGAAACCGCCGACGCCATCGACCGCGACGATCCCGATGCGCTGGCCGGCGAATTGGGTGATCTGCTGCTCAACGTCATCTTCCTGGCGCAATTGGGCGCCGAGGAAGGCGTCTTCGATTTTGACGACGTGACGCAGGCGCTGGCGGATAAGTTGATTCGCCGCCATGCGCACGTCTTCGGCGAGGCGGAAGCGCACACGGCGGCCGCGGTGCTGACCAGTTGGGAACACATCAAGGCCGGCGAACGCGCGGAAAAGGGCGAAACGAGCATCTTCGACGACGTGCCGCAGGCGTTGCCGGCGTTGCTGCGCTCGCAAAAGCTGCAAAAGCGCGCCGCCCGGCTGGGATTCGACTGGCCGGATTTTCGCGGTCCGCTGTCCAAACTGCACGAAGAGCTGGAAGAACTCTCCCAGGAACTCGGCATCACCGAGACCTGGCCGCGTCCCGCCATTCTGAACGATCCGCTCACCCCGGCGCCCGACAGCGCCCGGCGCGTCGCCGCTGCGGTGAAGGCGCGCTTGATCCACGAGACCGGCGACATCCTCTTCGCCGCCGTCAATCTCTGCCGTTTCCTGCATATCGACGCGGAAGAGGTGATGCGCGAAGCCAACGACCGCTTCGTCCGCCGCTTCCACCGCGTCGAAGCCGCCGTGCATGCGCGCGGGAAACGCGTGGAAGAGCTGTCCGTCGTCGAGTTGGATGCGATCTGGCTGGAAGTCAAAGGGGACGACTAACGTTTTTCTACCACAGAGGCGCAGCGACGCAGAGGGCGGCGCAAAGAGGATTTAAGAGTCACTCGACAAAAGCGCAATACTTTCTTATCATTTCATCTACTTCAACTATATGTTAAGTTTGCAGAATTGGATGCCCAGGAGAAGTTTTGTTTTTGAATGATATTCAAACTGCGAACTGTTGAGAGACATACTTAAACGGGGATTGTTTTATGAAGCTAGATGATATTGAATTGAAAGGCTTTAAGTCTATTGATGGCCGTGAAGGACAGCGTATTACTCTGGGTGATGTAACCGTTCTGTTGGGCGCCAACGGTTCCGGTAAAAGCAATCTGGTATCCTTTTTTAAGTTGCTGAATTTTATGACCACTGGTGCATTGCAGCAGTATGTTGGCAAATACGGTAGTCGTCAGTTGCTGTTCTACGGTCCGAGAGTGACTGAATCGATCTCATTTACGCTCCATTTTTCTTCTCTGGAAGCCGAGGACACCTACGAGGTAGTTCTTTCATATGGTTTGCCGGATCGCCTATTTATTAGCAGCGAGAAAGTGAGCTACAGTAAAAAGAACCTACCGCAGACCCGTGAATATTATTTAGCGAGCGGAGGCGCTGAAACTGGTTTAGCCAATGATCAACAGCAAACGAGCAAGGTGATGTATCACCTGCTTTCGGGCATCCGCGCATATCACTTTCATGACACTTCGGATACCGCCAAAATCAAAGATCGCGGGTATATCGATGACGCGAAATACCTTCGTGATGATGCCGGTAATCTTGCCGCCTTTTTAAAAATGCTCAAAGAGCAAACCGAATACCGACGATATTATGAGCGGATTATCCGGCATATTCAGCGGGTGATGCCGCAGTTTGGTGACTTTTCTCTGGAGAAGCTTCCCGAAAACGACAAGTATACTCGTTTGAATTGGACGGATACTTCCGGCAGCGACTATCTCTTCGGCCCGGATCAACTTTCCGATGGATCACTGCGTTTTATGGCGCTCACCACGCTCTTGCTCCAACCTCCGCTCTTGCTTCCCCAATTCATCGTGCTGGACGAACCGGAACTCGGACTTCATCCCGCGGCCATCGTGGAATTGGCCGGTATGATCCGCATGGTTTCGCAGAAAACCCAAATTCTGGTCGCCACGCAATCCACTCGCCTGGTAGATGAATTTACTCCGGAAGAGCTGGTGGTGGTCGAACGAGATCAAGAAAAGCGGTGCTCGGTTTTTAAAAAACTGGATGCCGAATCCTTAGCAGACTGGCTCACCCGTTACAGCCTCTCTGAATTATGGGAAAAGAATGTGCTGGGAGGCCAGCCATGATTCGTCTGCATGTGACTGCCGAGGGTCAGACAGAGCAATTCTTCGTTAAGAAAGTATTGGCACCCTATTTGGCGGATTATGGTGTATCCGCGGTGGCACGGGCGGTGTTGACCAGTAAGGATAATCGAGCCGCGAAAGAGTATCGTGGTGGCTTGATTAGCTACACAAAGGCAAAGGCTGACATATTAGCCTGGATGAAAGAGGATAATCACCCGGAATGCCGCTTCACCACCATGTTCGATCTCTATGCGTTGCCTGATGATTTTCCTGGGTATGCGGACGCTCTGCGGTACTCCGACCGGTACCAGCGAGTACAACTCCTCGAAAAAGCGCTGGCAACGGATATCGATGATTGGCGTTTCATCCCCTATATCCAGTTGCATGAATTTGAAGCATTGATATTGGCCGATCCGCGACAGTTGGACTGGGAATATCTGGAACATGACGATCCTATTCGTCGACTCCGGGAGATAGTAGGCGATCAAAACCCCGAGTTGATCGATGATGATTCCCCGCCGTCGAAGCGCATTCTTCAGGAGATTCGGGAATATGATAAGCCCGGTGCCGGTCCGGCAGTCGCCGAGAAGATTGGGCTGCCCATTTTATGCGATCGATGCCGACACTTCGGCGAGTGGGTAACCTGCTTACAACAGTTAAGAGAAGACTTGTGACTTTTTAGCGCCTGCCCAGAGGGGCGCAGCACATAGCGACAGATCAACGTGAGAATCTTCTCTGCAGCGTCCTCTGCGTCGCTGCGGTTAGCATTTGTATCGGCTTGCCTCCCTCTTGCCATAACGTAGCTGTTTTGCTATAGTAACCCGGTTCTCTGCTCCGGCCTGGCCGGCGCAGGGGTTTCGCGCGTGCGCGGAACCGAACCCCACGGGCATCGGCCCGCGGGACCTTCCTGCCCCTCCTGGTGGAGTGGGCCATTTATTCAGTCCGTGGGAAGGAGGTGACACTATGCGACGTTACGAGGTAATGTATATCCTGCAGCCGACGCTCTCCGCTGAGGAACAGACCGCGCTCGTCGACCGTTTCAACGAGTTGATCGTCTCGATGGAAGGTGCGGTGGAAAAGGTTGATCGTTGGGAGCGCCAGCAACTGGCCTACCAATTGAAAGGCTTCCGCGACGGCTACTATGTCGTCGAGACATTCCAGGGCACTCCGGAATTGGAAACGGAAATGGATCGGCAGATGAAATTGACGGAGCCCATCTTGCGTCATATGATTCTTCGCCGTGATGACTAGTCCGCTTTATTCGTGAAGTGAATAAAGCGAGCTAGCAATGCATTATGCATGATGCTCATGGATAATGCGGGCTAGTCGGAACTAGTGGTAATTGTTGCGTGTTGAGGAGGATATCGGCATGATTAACAGCGTGGTACTGGTAGGACGGTTATGCGCGGACCCGGAGTTGAAGTATACCCCGAGCGGTGTTGCCGTCACGAAGTTTCGCATCGCGGTCGATCGGAAATTTAAAAACGCCGCCGGCGAACGTGAGACGGATTTCATCAACTGCGTGGCCTGGAGGCAGAAGGCAGAATTCGTCAACAACTATATCACCAAGGGACGATTGGTGGCGGTTGAGGGACATCTGCAAGTTCGCCAGTGGACGACGCAGGAAGGGCAAAAGCGCAACGAATATGAGGTCGTGGCGGAAGATGTCAGTCCGCTCGAGCGAGCGCGCGACCGTGAAGCCGGCGAAGGTGGACCCGCAACCGGCGCATCCGCGGGTGGACGCGGGCCGGCTCGTCGAGACGACCATAACGCGCCGCCGCCGGAAGAGATGCCCGATTTTGACGTGCCCGATATCACCGATCCGTTTGCGGATCAATAAACCAACGCGACGCCCGTTTCGACGCGGCGTCTGTAGCCCCGAGTAATCGGGGAGGATGACAACAGGAGATTGCAATGGCTACGGCTGAAAATTCGCCACGCGCTGCGCGCAGTGGTGGGACGGGACGCCCGTTTTTACGGCGCACACGTCCGAAAGCATGTCAATTCTGTGTGGATAAAGTGAAAACCATCGACTATAAAGATGTGGGGCGTCTGCGCCAGATGGTGACCGATCGCGGCAAAATCAAAGCGCGCGGTCAGACCGGCACCTGTGCCGCCCACCAGCGCCTGGTCGCGGCCGCGGTCAAGCGCGCGCGCAACATGGCGTTGCTGCCCTTCGTGGCGGATTAATCCCTGCACTGCGCCCTGCCGGCTTGCCGGCAGGGCGCTTTTGTGTCTGCCTACCGTTGGTGAGGCAAGAAAGGACCCCTTATGCGAACCCCCCTGATTGCGGGCAATTGGAAGATGAATATGACCATCGCCGATGGTGTGGCGTTGGTGGAACAGTTGAAAGCGGCCCTGGACGGTGTCCAGGGCGCCGATGCCGCGGTGTGCCCCCCCTTCGTGCTGCTCAAGCCGATCGCCGACGCGCTGGCCGGCGGCAACATCGCGCTGGGCGCGCAGGACCTGTTCTGGGAAGCGAAAGGCGCGTTCACCGGGCAAATCTCCGGTCCCATGCTGCGCGATGTCTGCTGCACCTACGTCATTATCGGCCACTCCGAGCGCCGTGGGCGTTTCGGCGTCATTCCCGCCGGCTGGACCGATGAACTGCAACAGACGTTCGGCGATAACGACGCGGTGGTCAATCGCAAAGTGCATGCCGCCTTCACCTATGGCCTCACGCCGATCATGTGCTGCGGCGAAACGATCGACGAGCGCGAGCGCGGGATTACCGATACGGTAGTCGCCAGCCAGATTCAGGCCGGGTTGGCCGACCTGTCCGCGCAGCAGATCGCTTCGATGGTGATCGCCTATGAGCCGGTCTGGGCCATCGGGACCGGCAAAGTCTGTGACCCGGCGGAAGGCAATCGCGTGATCGGCGTCATTCGTCGCACCGTGCGCGAAATCGCCGGTGATGCCGCCGCCGACGCGGTGCGCATCCAGTATGGCGGCAGCGCCACCGCGGACAATATCGCCGAGATTATGGCGCAGCCGGAAATCGACGGCGCGCTGGTCGGCGGCGCCGCGCTGAAGCCCACCTTCGCCGACATGATAAAGATCGCGGCGAAAGGGTAACAAGTGTGGGTGTATGGGAGTATCGGAGTATGGGAGTGCTGATTCAATTAAACGTGCTGCTTAATTTGAGAGGAATTACTCCCACACTCCCATACACCCACACGCCCATACTGCCTGATACGTGAAATTTATTGAAAGGGATCTTCCATGCCTGCATTATCGTTAACCGTACAACCGTTATCCGTCGCGGCGTTCCGTGATTACGGCACCTTCGCCTCGCTCACGCCGCCGGATGCCACTCCGCTGGTCGCCGGGGATCCCATCTCCTTCTGGCCGGATTGCGGCAACGTGCTCTGCCTCGGGCCGGCCGGCAATAACGCGGTCTCCATCGGCATCTGCCAGGTGAAATGGCGGACGCTGCAGATCGACGTCTGCGAATATCACACCAACACCGGCGAGGGGATTTTGCCGCTGGACGGCGATATCTACCTGCATGTGGGCCGTCCCACCGGCGACGATGTCGTGCCGGACGCGTTGGAAGTTTTCCTGGTACCCCGCGGCACGATGATCACCCTCAAGCCGGGCGTCTGGCACCACGCGCCCTTCGCGACGCAACCCGGCGCGACGGTGAATACGGTGATCCTGCTCCCGCAACGCACCTATGCGACCGACTGCGTGGTGCGCGAATTAGCCTCCCCGGTGCCGTTCGCCTAATTTCACCACAGTGAACGCAATAGATGCGGAGGAGATCGGGGTATTCGGTACCCGTTCAGGTCTCGCTGGCGCGCGAGCGTCCTCGCGAGCACTCCGGTGGTTTCGATACGACCCTCCGTAGTCTACTCAACCACCCGAGTGCTCGCGAGGACGCTCGCGCCAGCGAGACCTGAACGGGTACGGCGAATCGTGTCAACCCCCTGCTCAATCTTCTGCGAAATCTGCGGTTTAAAAAGTTGGAGCGTTGACCACCAGGCTGAACAGTTACGATATTATTTCATCTTCTGCGGTGCATCATGCAAGAAGGGCAGTCGTCGCTGACTGCTTTGGTCGGGCTGCCGGCGCTTATCCGCTATCGCTTTCGCAAGGTGGGGTTGACTCAGGGCTTATTTTCCAGAGCAAGGTATGAGTTCACAGTTTTGAGTTTTTAAAAAGAAGGACTTTCCAAACATTTCAAGAAATCTTTTTTCGTGACTGATACGACGCCACAACTGGCTGAGATTCTTGCGCTGGTGCAGGCGCTC
>Ga0118677_10001169_pt1 | contig 56403 bp, 31 predicted proteins | sample AliMusrvi5mmetaG_FD_86154 | JGI IMG/M metagenome (GOLD analysis project Ga0118677, IMG submission 86154)
CTTAAAGGGGTTGTTTGCGGTTTTGCCTTCATCTATTGACCAAATGTTGAACGTCCGTATTTTGGTAAATATACCGTTGAGGGTGTTCGCTCCCCGGGGTTCCGGCTTCTTTCGTGACCCTTCAACCTCCGTATATATTTCCGGGTGTTCTACTGAAATCTTATCTTCGATTTTTAAAAACTTCCGGAAATCCCGGAGGGTGTCAGCGTTCATTGTATCAAACTCCAATTTGAAGGGCTGTTTTGCAGTCTTTGCCGTGTACAGTTCAAATCGTTTCATTGCCCTTATGACAACATTGTAGTTTTTGAACCTCTCTTCAGAAAGTTTTCTTTTTGCCAAAAATTCATCCCATGCCTCAAAGAAGGTTTGTTTATTAACTATTTCAGTCTCGTAGTGTTCCGGGTGCAATATCCGATTAACTGCATCCTGTAACCAATCTGACGTTTTAACCTCTTTGTCTGTCTGTGAATTGTACGCTTTGAAAATTTTATCTGTAATGTCGGCAATGTCTTTTTTAAATTTGGTTCTCTCATCCGGCGTGTAGGTATTGAGTTTTTGAACCTTAATAGCTTGATTTTTTTCATCCCAATAAGTGGGGTCAACTTTCAATTCTGATTTGTAGTATATTTTCATATCCCTACCATCTGTCAACCGGAAGTAAATAACCGCCTGGCTTTTCTTCTTTGCCCTTACTATTGATCTAACCGTTGCCATATCTTCACGCTTTAATGAATGGTTTCACAAATATAATAAAAATGTGAAACAGATATGCAATTTGGTGTAATTGTATTAATATATTTGTAACAAAATAGAGTTGTTTAAAAAGTTGATTATTATTGCATTGAGTATGTGAATAGCTGTATTTACTGAGGTTTTAAAAATGTGAAATATTGCATAAATGTCACCCCGCCCCGGGTACTAATAGACCGCTTAACAATCTGATTGCTAAGCGGTCTGTGTTTTTTAGGGAAAGGAAGTGGAAAGGATTTCTAAAGCTTTGTCTATTCTGTCGTTAAATTTTACCGTTATCATTTTTTACTCAATTTAGCCATAATCTTTTTATTGGTTACCTTTTGAGATCTATCCGCTTTACTCATGTTGGATCCAATTTTAGCGTCCTCTAATTGTTCTATTTCAGACTTTAAAAATTTTCTATATTGGTCATACATGAAACGGTAAAAAATTGAAATGTCCTCTTTATTTCTTGCGCTCTCCAGGGCTTCAACGTATTTTATCCGGTCTTGCTTAAATACGATGGACAGGGGCAAATTAAATCGGGATTGGATGTAATTCATTAAAAGGCGGGAAGTTCTCCCGTTACCGTCCCCAAATGGGTGAATACTTACAAAATCAAAATGTACTTTGAAAGCCAGGTTACATTTCTCCTCAAAGGTTTTAATTTTTTTGATTTCTTCATTTGCTTGCTCACATAGCTGCTTAACCAATGCCGGCACTTTCTTGTAATCCGGAAATGTCCTGTTTCCTGCCCGGACGGTTCCGGTTCTGAAATCTCCTTTGTCTGTATGGTAAGTCCCTAAAGCTGTATTTACGGTTTCGCCGGTGTTGGTTTTAACCTGGGCTGCTATCGACTGAATTAGACTGGATGAAAGAGGTTTTTTCTCTTTGGCCAACTGGAGGGTATATTTAAGAGCCTTGAAATAATCCAAAACCATGAAATGATCCTGCATAGGTTTAAGGGCTGCCGGCTTTCCGTACTCCAATAAATTAACCGACTGTTTTTCTGTCAATGTGGATCCTTCTATGGCCGTCGAATGGTGCGTAATGGTATAGTAAGTGTATTTATCATGATCAATCATCCCTTGGGATAATTTCAGATAAATGTCAGCTAATTTATTGATCTCTTGAATTTTCATTTTGCAAAGGTAAAAAAGATTTTTTTCAATGACTGAACAATTTGAAAAAGAGTGTTGTATCTTTGCAGGGAAGAACCTTATTAAGTCTAAATGACGGTGCCCCAACTAACAGTAGTCCCGGCGGCTTTTTAAGTTTTTTTTTATGCAAAAAAGCCCGCAACGAATTGCGAGCTTCTATCCATTAAAACAAAAAGCATCGCCGGGATAGCTATTTTTCTTCTTTTGGAAGTGAGAGAAGAGGCAATAAGGTAAGATTCAAAATTTTCTGCTGAAAATTGCGCTTTTGCCTTCAATTTGTGGAACATGGCCAACCAGTCGATTTTGCATTGAATAGCGTAGCTCTCCAGGTACCCAGGAAGAATATATTTTAAGTGCTTTCCCTTACAGTAAATTTAAATATTTTCAGGATAAAACCCAATTCATACCGTCTGTTTTCCTGGTTCCGGATCTTCCAGGATATTGAGGTAGTCAATCAATTTTTGTTTGTCTCCCTGAATACTCTTCAAAGCCTCTTCTGTCTTTTTCTTAAATTCATCTTCCGGATCTCCCGGATCCTGGACTTTGCCCCATGCTTTGTTTATCTCCGTTTTTTTCTTTTCATCCTCAATTTTCAGGTATTTATCAAATGTCCGATACTGGGTGTGGCCGGTAATGGCCTTGATCATTTTAACATCCATTCCAAGCGAATAGATGAGGGTTACAAAGGTTTTGCGGGATGTGTGGGCAGATATTAACTCATGCTTTGGTTTTGTCGTTTCGATGACCTTATTCCCAATTTAGGCGGTTTTTTCGGTAGGTTGGTCAATGCCGGCAAATCTATAGCACTCTTTGAGATAAACATTAAAATTTTGTGAGGATATAACCGGGAGCAGCTCCGTGTCGGGGCTGTATTTTTCAATGATGGTATGCGCTTCCTGGAGTATTGGGATTTTGGCCGGGTTCTTTGTCTTTTGATTGACCGTTTCAATGTATCCATTTTTGATATTTTCCCCTTTCAGTCCTTTGAAACATTGCCTTAATGGAAAAAATCCTCAACCTGAAAAAAGATGGTTTATAGAGGCAAGGGAGTATCTGTTTGAAACGGTTCAATTTTATTTCGCTTTCACAGATGATTCCCGCACATTCAATCGTCCATTTAATGTTACCGTCTGGGGTACAAAGATCCCTTTGGATTCTATTTGTTCAAGAAGCAGCAAGGCGGCTGTTCTCCCAATTTCTGTGGTCGGCTGGGCTACGCTGGTCAAAGGCGGATCAATTAATTCTGCCAGCTTAGTTTCGGTAAAGCCTACCAAAGCAACATCCCCTGGAATTTTATAACCATATTTTTTCAGCATCTTCATGGCTCCGATGGCGGTAGGGTCATTGACGCAAAAAACGGCATCAGGCATATTATGAGAGGTAATGAGTTTTTCCATTTCTCGCTCGCCGTCCGAAATCATCAGTCCGGTTTCCAGGATATAACCCTCTTCAATCTTCAGTTTATGCTTCTTATGGGCATCAATGAAACCCCGTATTCTATTCTGTGAGAAGGAAAGTATCTGAGGACCGGAAAAATGAAGAATTTTTTTATATCCCTGATAAATAAGATGTTCTGTAGCGAAAAATGCCCATTTGTAATCATCCATCACCACTTTGTGCGTGTTCAGTTCATTGGATACCCTGTTGAACAATACTAGCGGAAAACCTTGCCTGATTAGTTCCTTGTAATAATCTACATTTTTCGTCTCCAATGAAAGGGAAAGGATCAATCCATCCACCATATTGTTTTCCATGGCTTTAACATTTTCTATTTCGTTGTTATACAATTCGTTGGATTGCATAATCAGCACCTGATATCCTTTTTTGATAAACACTTCCTGGATTCCGATAATCACTTCCGGGAAAAATGAGTTGATAAATTCCGGAACAACCACACCAATCTGGTTGGAGCACTGTTTTAATAGACTTTTTGCCATTGGATTCGGAGAATATCCCATCTCTTTTGCGGTAGAAAGTATCAATTCACGGGTCTCTTTCCGGATATCGTATTTGTCATTAAATGCCCTGGAAATCGTAGATACCGAACAGTTCAGTTTCTTTGCAACATCTTTGATAGTAATATGTTTCATGCGCTAATGAATCAAAAATTTAATATTGAACGTGCCAACAAAAATATAAAACTAAATTGGTTTTCGGAAACGTTTCCGAGAACGTTTCCGAAAATAAAAACGTTTCCGAAAACGTTTCCGAAAAAATATATTACCTTTTGCTTTCTTTTGAGTTAACACTGAATTAACATTGCATCACCAAAATTAGCTGAATTTAAACGTCCATAGAATGACCCCTCTCGATTATTTAGTAATCGTACTGTTTTCGCTCATGATCTTTGCCATAGGTTTATCATTTTCCAGAAATGCCGGCAAGGACATGAAAACTTTCTTCGCTGCAGGAGGAGCAGTTCCCTGGTGGATCAATAGTTTGTCACTTTTTATGGGGTTTGTTTCAGCAAGCACTTTTGTGGTTTGGGGTTCGATTGCATATTCATCCGGATGGGTTGCCATTACGATTCAATGGGCCATGTCGGTTGCTGGATTAATCGTGGGGTTCTTTGTTGCACCAAAATGGCACAAAACCAAGTCACTTACGGCTGCTGAATACATTTGCAACCGGCTCGGCGTCAGAACTCAAAATACCTATTCGTACATTTACCTCTTTATCATGGTCTTTCTAAAAGGAGTGTGCCTGTATGCGGTTGCAATTATTTTGCAGGTGGCTACAGGAATATCCCTTTATGTTTGGGTTGTTTTACTAGGTATGATCGTGATTCTTTATACAACATTCGGGGGTTTATGGGCAGTCGTGGTTACGGATGTTTTGCAATTCATCATTCTTCTTTCTGCCGGATTAATTTTGCTTCCGCTCTCGATGGACAAAGTTGGTGGTATATCCTCGTTTATAAATACCATAAAAGCACAGCAACTTCCTGATTTTTTTAGTTTTAGCGACCATAAATACACGATTAGCTTCTTACTGGGTTTTTTGTTTTATAATATCTTTTACCTGGGTGGACAATGGAGTTTTATTCAACGCTACACCAGTGTTGCCACACCGAGGGAAGCAAAGAAAATTGGCTTATTATTTGGTTTGTTCTATGTGATCAGTCCGGTTATATGGATGCTTCCACCAATGATGTACAGAGCAATCAATCCAAATCTTGTAGGAATAGAAAATGAACAGGCATATATGCTCATGGCTAAAACTGTATTGCCTTCAGGGATGTTGGGTCTGATCATTATAAGTCTGTCTTTTGCCACGAACAGTTCCGTGCAAGGGTTTCTAAACATCTCTGCCGGTGTGATTACCAACGATTTATTTAAGACAATTTATCCGCTATCTACGGAGAAGTTATTGATACGTGTCGCCAAATTGGCTACTTTTTTGATGGGGCTTGTTGTAATAGTCATGGGGATGTTGGTTCCTCTGATGGGAGGAGCCACCAATGTAATCCTTAGCGTCGCATCGATTACCGGGGGAGCCATGTATTTCCCGCTGATCTGGACTTTGTATTCGAAAAAGCAGAATAGTTATACAGTTCTGGCAACAACCATACTCTCACTAATCATCTGCCTTTCACTGAAATTTATCTTGCCGTTAATCGGATGGAATCCTTTGTCAAGGGCAGCCGAAATGGTGACGGGCGTTTTGGTCCCTGTGTCGATCATTGCTATTTTTGAGTTATTGCTGATAGTTAGGAATGTGCCACCTACAGAATACAATAGTTATCAGAATTATCTAGTTTTCAAAGCTGATACTACGGAGAAGGAAACAAATTATATGGATGAGGCAGAAGGAGAAAATAAATTTGGTAAGAAAATGATTGCTTACGGAATTATCACAACTGGATTTTTGATAGGCTTCCTGGGACTTATGACTTCGATTGGAAAAATATATGTTTTGGGAGTAGCATTTCTCTTGCTGATGACCGGCTTGGGGATTTTGTCTAAATCGCTCAAATAAAATCACTTAGATTATATGATAAAAAAAGATTTATCCCCGATAAAAAGGGGGAATACGCTAGTTGTGCTTAATTCTGATCTGATTGTGGTTGGTGGAGGAATCGCAGGAACCTGTGCGGCCATCACTGCAGCCAGAAATGGAATAAAGGTAATATTGGTTCAGGATCGTCCGGTATTGGGAGGAAACGGTTCGAGCGAAGTTCGTCTCTGGGTTTTGGGCGCCACTTCACACATGGGCAACAACAACCGATGGTCACGTGAAGGTGGAGTGATTGATGAAATCCTGGTTGAAAATCTTTACCGGAACAAGGAAGGCAATTCCATTATTTTCGATACCATCCTGCTTGAGAAAGTCAGGCTTGAACCCAATATTACACTCCTGCTCAATACCATGGTTTTTGATCTGGAGAAAAGAGATGAGGCAAATATATCTTCGGTCAGAGCATTTTGTAGTCAGAATGCCAAAGAATATCAACTTATTGCGCCTTTGTTTTGTGATTCTTCCGGTGACGGGATTGTGGGTTACAAGGCTGGTGCCTCTTTTAGGATTGGAGCTGAAAGCCAAAAGGAGTTTGGAGAATTATTTTCACCGGCGGAAGAATATGGTGAGCTATTGGGCCACACAATTTATTTCTACAGCAAGGATACTGGAAAACCTGTGAAATATGTTGCACCTTCCTATGCCATCAAAGACATCACAAAAATTCCACGCTTTAGTAGTATCAAGACAAGCGATACCGGCTGTAATTTCTGGTGGTTTGAATATGGTGGCAGACGAGATACCATCCACGACACAGAAGAGATTAAATGGGAACTCTGGAGTGTGGTTTATGGAGTCTGGAATTACATCAAGAATTCCGGAAATTTTCAGAATGCGGAAAACCTCTCGCTGGAGTGGGTCGGAACTATTCCTGGTAAAAGGGAAAGCCGCAGATTTGAAGGACCATATCTGCTTAAACAGCAAGATATAGTTGAACAGAATCATTTCTATGATGCTGTTTCCTATGGGGGATGGGCCATCGATCTTCATCCCGCAGATGGGGTTTTCTCCGAATTGCCCGCTTGCAACCAATACCATTCCAAAGGAATTTACGAAATTCCTTACCGTTGTTATATAAGCAAGGATATACGCAACCTATTTTTTGCCGGACGCCTGATTAGTGCCACACACGTGGCCTTTGGTTCCACCAGGGTGATGGCCACTTCCGGTCACGGAGGTCAGGCAGTTGGAATGGCGGCTGCGATGTGCATTCAAGCCGGAACCACGCCTCTTGCATTTACGGATGCAGAAAATATCAAACTACTTCAGCAGAGACTCAATCTGTCTGGACAAAGTATACCTGGTATCCCAATTGCAAAATCCGAAAATCTTGCGGCCAAGGCAACGATTGAAACTTCGAGTACTTTGTCTATCAGCCAAATTCCCTTTGATGGCTGCTGGCTGAACTTAAAGACTTCTACCGGACAATTGCTCCCCCTTGCAAAAAACACCAGGTACAAGATTGAGGTTCTTGTGGATGCAGAAAACGAAACAGATTTGGTGGTAGAACTCAGAACTAGTTCGAAAATTCAAAATTACACGCCGGACCATTTGATAGAAAAGAAAAAACTACACTTGGCCGCAGGAGAGCAAAGGGTTACCATTGACTTTAATAAAACCATAGATAAAGACCAGTATGGTTTTTTCATCTTCCGAAGTAATCCGGATATCAGGATTTGCTGTAGTGAGAAACGAATCACTGGCATTTTATCGGTTTTCAATAAAACCAACCCAGCTGTCAACAATTATGGTAAACAGGTCCCGCCAAGGAACAGCGGATTCGATGCCTTCGAATTCTGGTGTCCGGAACGCAGACCCAAGGGTGAAAATGTTGCCATGAATATAACTCCAGCCTTAAAATTTTTCTCAGCCAGCAATCTGGTTAACGGTTTCACCAGGCCCTATATTCAACCGAATGCCTGGGTGGCCGATTGGCATGAAATGGTCTCTACCGTTTCTATGAAATGGGACAAAGCGCAGATCATTCATTCGGTAGTCCTTCATTTCGATACCGATTTTGATCATCCCATGGAGTCCTCTCAGATGGGACACCCCGAAGATATCATTCCTTTCTGTGTAAGGAATTACAAAATCAAAGATGAACTTGGCAACCTACTTCATGAAAAAACAGATAACTACCAGACTATAAATACCTGGAAACCAGAATTCAGATTAGAGGTGAAAGCCCTGCTTTTCGAATTTGAACAGCCAGTTGTGAATGTCCCTACCTCAATCTTCGAAATTTATATTGATTGATAGATAACGCTGAAACTAAATTATTTTAATTATGAAAAGAATCATTTTGCTTTTTTCTCTTGTGCTCTCCTTTGCAGTGCTTTTCGCACAGCAGAAGAGCATAACCGGGCGGGTCACAGATGAGAATAACGAACCCGTACCTGGTGCAAACGTTGTTGTGAAAGGAACAACAACTGGGACAGTTACCGATATAGACGGAAATTACAAAATTCAGGTATCTGCCACCAGTAAGGTTTTAACAGTAACGTTCATTGGTTTTGATCCTCAGGATGTAACCATTACCGGCAAAACTTCCGTGAATGTAAAACTCAAATTGAGTTCCATTGGGTTGGAAGAGGTTGTTGCTGTAGGTTACGGTACCCAGAAAAAGGTTAACCTGACAGGTTCCATTGAATCTGTAAAAGGCGATGCGCTTGCCAAGAGAAGCACTGTTCAGACCTCTCAGGCACTGGAAGGTATAGCCGCAGGTGTCACAGTTACTTCCAACAATGGTAAACCGGGGAAGGAAAATACCACCATCCGCATCCGTGGTGTTGGGACCATCAATGACAACAATCCATTGGTATTGGTGGATGGCGTTGCATCTTCCGTAGATGCTGTAGATCCCAACGATATTGAAAGCATGTCAATCTTGAAGGATGCAGCTTCTTCCGCAATTTATGGTTCGCGTGCAGCCAACGGTGTGATTTTGATCACGACCAAACGTGGAAAATCGGACAAGGTGACAGTAACCTACAAAGGATCGGTGGGGATCACTACTCCATTGACTCTTCCAAAAAATGCCTCTGCGTGGGATTATATGACGCTTTACGATGAAGCCAACGGAAACGACCTGCGTACCGACGCCGGTGTTGCAGGTGGAACTGTTTATGGTGCTGCTAAAATCAATACCTGGAAAAATTCAACAGACCGTGATGCTTACCCCAGTTCAGACATGATAAGGGAAACCTACAAGAATACGGCAACTCAGACCCAGCAATACCTTGGTTTCTCCGTAGGTAATGAGAAGTTCAGGTCAAACACCTCCTTGAACTATACTTTCCAGGATTCAAATTTGCCAAATACAGATTATAAGCGTTACGGGGTTAGGACCAACAATAGCTATACAGTCAACAAATTTTTTGAATTCGGATTGGATTTGTCCACCCGTAGTTCCCATATTGATGATTCAGCCCCGGGGACGGAAGTCGAAGGGATGCTCAGACAACCAGCTATTTATCCAACCCGTTATTCAAACGGAGTCTGGGGAAACAGTTATGCCGGAACACCCCATTCTATGGAAACGATATTTGAAAAATTGAACATGAGATATGAGGATTATGTGGAAACGATTGCAAAGCTTTATGCCAAAATCACTCCGATAAAAGGTATGCAATTTGATTTCTCCTACACTCCGCATCTGTCTACTGCCGATTACAAGGGGGTCACCAAACAAACCTCACTTTACGATTATAAGACCGGAGCAGTCATTTATAAACCGACGGCCCTGGCCAGTATGTACGAAACAAGGGATAAAACCACAGAAAATGACCTCAATCTTCTGGCTACCTACACCAAATCTCTGGGTAAGCATGATATTACGGCGATGGCTGGTTATCAATATCTCACCAACGATTTCAACGAGTTGTACGGAACCAGACAGGGGAACAATTTCCAGCAGTTTGAGGAGATAAATGCTTATGATCCTACCGGGCAAATTACCAATGGCTATACAAACCAGTGGGCTTTGCAGTCCTACTTCGGACGTTTGAACTATGCTTATGCCGGCAAGTATCTATTTGAAGCAAATGTCAGGTATGACGGATCTTCCCGGTTTGCCAACGGATATAAATGGGGACTTTTCCCTTCCTTCTCCGGCGCATGGCGTTTCTCATCTGAGGATTTTATGAAAAAATTCAAATGGTTAACCAACGGTAAACTGCGTGCATCCTGGGGTAAATTGGGTAATCAGTCTGGACTCGGTTCCAATTATCCTTTTGCCCTTACCATTGCGACCAATCAATACACGGTATTTGGCGGAGTCCTCAATCCCGGATATGCCCCTGTTAATTATGCATTGAATGACATTACCTGGGAGTCAACAAGCATGATCGACTTTGGCTCTGACCTGTCTTTCCTTGGAGGAAAACTGGATGTCAGTTTTGACTGGTACAAAAAGGAAACCGACAACATTCTGCTCAATATGGCTATCCCCGGAGTAATGGGTTACGCCAATTCCCCCAAGCAAAATGCAGGTTCAGTAGAAAATAAGGGTTATGATATTACCATCTCGCACAACAATACCATCGGAAAATTTTATTACAAGGTGACAGGAATTTTGTCTGACGTAAATAATAAGATTACCAATTTGGGTGGACTTGCCCCTCAGGTTAGTGGTACGCACGTCCGTCAGGTAGGTTCGCCAATTGACGCCTATTATGGTTTGGTAGCAAACGGTCTTTTCAACTCCTTCACAGAAGCAAGAGCATACACTGTCACTCAATACGGCAAATTGCAGGGTGGTGATATCCGTTACAAAGATTTGGATGCAGATAGTAAAATTACTGGAAGTGACCGTGTCGTACTCGGCAATACAATTCCACGCTATACATTTTCACTCGATCTTTACACCGCTTACAAAGGATTTGACTTTGCCATGTTTTTTCAGGGAGTAGGTAAACGTGACAGTTATGATTCCGGTTGGGATGCTTATCCATTTCAAAATGCATCTACGGCTCTGGTACAGCATCTGGACAGATGGAATGAAACGAGTCCCAATCCAAATGCTAAAACCCCACGCTTGTCCATTAACCAGCAATCAAATAACCTGCAGGCATCTTCCTTCTGGCTTATCAATGCCGCCTATTTGCGCCTAAAAAACATTCAGATTGGATATACGTTGCCAGGTAAATTGCTGAAAAAGACCGGGATCTCCGGAGTGCGTTTCTTTGCCAGCGGTACCAATGTTCTTACCTTCAGTAAAATGCCGGTTGGAATGGACCCTGAATCACCTGAAAGTACCAATAATTATGTTCCAATGTTGGCTACATACACTTTTGGTGTGGAAGTAAAATTTTAGCGAATTGCAATAATCGAATTAAATTGAAATAGATATGAAGAAGAATTTATTATACATGGCCTTGATGGTGCTCCTGCTTGTTACCAGTTGTGACAAGGCGCTGGAACGCTATCCGCTGGATTCACCTTCAGCAGACACTTTCTACACCAATGATACTGAAATTCAGGGAGGTGTTAATGCTTGTTACACTTTCATTGTAGCGGGGAACAATGGATATTTTGTTCCTGAATACAGTTATGATGCGTTGGCTGAGACCGTTTTTATCCGTGGTGGAGGTTTTGCCCAGAACGTGATGATGTCGGTCCTTGATTTCAAGGAAGGGCAATTCAGAACCTTTTGGCTCAATATGTACCAGGGAATTGCACGTTGTAACCTGATGTTGCAAAAAATTGATGCAAACAAGAGTGCCCTTACCGCCGATAAAATCAAACAGTATCAAGGTGAAATTTATTTTCTGCGCGCCAATTATTATCTGCGTCTGACCAATATGTTCGGGGATGTGGTGTACCTTGACAAACCGGTAACTTCAGTTGCCGATGGTAAGGCGGTTACCCGCACCGCCAGGGCAGAAGTATTGAAAAAAATCTATGCAGACTTTGATCAATCCTACACCTTATTGAATGGTTCTTCCGTGAAAACACTTGGACGTGTGACTGCAGGCGCTGCCATGGCTTACAAGGCACGTGCTGCCCTTCAAAACAACGATTGGGCAACAGCCGCTGCCGCAGCCAAGACTGTCATTGACTCCAAACAGTATAGTCTGATGCCTAAATATTCAACCCTGTTTACGGAAGCTATATTAAATAGCACTACGAATACGGAGCAAATATTAACCAACATGCACCTTTATACTGCCGGTAATGCGACTGCTTTTCCGCAATATACATCTGCCCGTTCTGTTTCTGGAGGTTACACAACTATAGTTCCTACCCAGAACATGCTTGATTCCTACCAGTGCACGGACGGAAAAGATATAAGCAAGTCGCCTTTGTACAATAAGACGAAACCTTATGACAACCGTGACCCCCGTCTGCGTTATTGTTTTGTCCTTCCGGGCGATATGTGGAATGGATATGTGTATGAGACACGTATGGATAAAACTACAACCTTGAACGATCAGGGTCAGGTTGTAAAGAATCTGGATAGTTATACAACTACGGTTTATACCTCATTTACCGGCTATTTGGTTCGCAAGTATTATGATTTCAAATATGTAGCCAAACTGACCCAATGTGAAACTCCTTTCATGCTTTGTCGCTATGCAGAGGTCTTATTGACCTATGCGGAAGCAAAAATAGAATTGAATCAAATCGATGCAGACTGTCTGAATGCGATCAACCTGGTACGCGGCCGCAGTGATGTGAATATGCCTCTTGTTACAACTGCTTTAAATCAGTCAGATATGCGAAATCTGGTTCGTTATGAGCGTAAAATCGAACTTTGGAATGAAAACCTTCGCTGGGATGACCTTCTTCGTTGGAAACGCGCGGAAGTAATCATGACCAAACCAATCTTCGGCAGACCGCTTTTGGGTGAATACAGTGTTTATCCAGCAGTTACATTTGACTCTTACGGCGATCCCGTATATGATGAAACCAATTATGTTGGTTCTCCCTCCACCGATTACAGGGTATTGATCAGGACCGCCTTCAACAAGAGCCGTGATTATTTGTGGCCGATACCTGAAACTGAATTAAGTCTAAATCCCGGATTAAAACAAAATCCAGGGTGGTAAGTAGTAGTTTGAAATTTTAGATTGTAAGTTCGAAAGGCTGGTTCTTTGTGGCCAGCCTTTCTTCCTTTGTTTGATTTGTTTCATATTTTAACGAACAGCATGCAAAATTCTATCTTGCTTCTCATGTTCTTAATTGGTGGAATAGCTAGTTGTGCCCAAAAAAAATCAATGATCGATGTTCCCTACATCCCGGAAGGCATGCAACTGGTCTGGAGCGATGATTTTAATTATCCGGATGCTAAACTTGACAATGACTGGATTGCCCAGAACGGATCGAACACACACATCCTTTGCAGCAGGTGGCGGGAGAATGCTGTCGTAGATAATGGGATTCTCCACTTAAACAATAAAAAGGAGAACCGTGGGGGGCAGGAGTGGACCTCGGCCAGCATCTGGACCAAAGAACAATACCAGTATGGATATTTTGAGTGCCGCTACAAATATGCGGATGCCACAGGTACCAACAATTCCTTCTGGATGATGACAACTGGAATCAATCCTACGGCAGGAAAGAAATTTGAAATTGATATCAATGAGGGCCATTTCCCCTTTGAAATGGCCACCAATATTCACAACTGGACCGATGTAACTAATGATCCATTAACGGGTCAATCTACGCATCCTTCATTCAGTCAGTCTTTTAATCTTTCATTTTCAAAACCGGATGTAACTATTCTACCGACAACTCCGGTTAGTGCCAAACGCATTCGGTTCTCTTCGACTTATGGGGTCCATTTGCACATTCAGGAATTCAGAATCTACAACCCGAATGCAGCAGGTTATCCGGTGGCCTTATCGCCGACAGCCGATCAGGATGTCGCAGGCCTTGTCAATTATGCCCGGGATCCATTGACCAAAATAACATCCAGTGGGGTTTATGGGACAGGCTATGAGGAGCAAAATGTAGCTGATGGTAGTCTTGTCAAACATTGGGTTTCGCAGGATAGTGGGGAAAAATGGCTGGAATTTGAATTCAGTACGACCAAAACGATTGGTTGCATTCAGTTTGTAAGCGGGTGGTACAACAATACCTGGAACAATGTAATTGACAATTATAAAGTTCAATATTTTAATGGGTCCACTTGGGTTGATTTGGCCATTTCTGATGTTGGGGCGAATGGGAAAAATCTGGCAAATGAATTTCATATCTATGGATTGGAGTGGACCAAAGATTCACTGATCTATTATTTTGATGGGAAAGCATTGAGAAGGAGTAAAAATGAATTTTGCCATAGTCCGGCACCGGTTTACCTGAGTGAAGCAATTATCAGCTGGGCCGGAGCCGTGACCGATGCGATTGATGGCACGAGTATGGATGTGGATTGGGTTAAAATTTATCAGACCAGATGAAGATACCAAGGGTTCTGCCAAAAACACTAAAAGGGGCGATAATTCTCTTTTTCATTACAATAACCGAACTTGGATTCGGGCAGAATCCACTTTTTGTGGTTGATTCAACCTATTTGTCGAAGCATGATATTGTCTATAAAACACCAGCTTACGAAGGATTTGAAGGGTTTCCCCTGGGAAACGGGGATTTGGGAGGCATGGTTTGGAACACCAACAACGGAGTGGAAGTTCAACTTAACAAGACGGACTTGTTCGACCAGGCTAATAAGGAATCTCTGGTGACATTGCGTGGAGGAGCACGGCTGAACATTGACCTTGGGGCGCCGGGATTTGATTGGATCTATCTGGATGATTTTGATGGCCGGTTATCTTTGAAAGACGCTGAGATTGTGCTGAAAGCCAAAACTCCTTTTATGGAAAGCCGGATCAAAACCTGGGTTGCTCCCAACAAAAACGTATGGTGCTTTCAGATCAAGGCATCTTGTTTTAATCAGTTGAAAGAAGGCACCAAAATACGCGTTTCGTTGGAAAGGTGGGGCAGCAGGGCTTTCCCCGGATGGTATGCCAGCTTTTCGAAGGATACCAAAAGCGGCTTGGGAAATGCAAAGGCAATAATTCTGGGAAAAGATGCGGTTTTGGAAGAATCTTTTCAGAAACTTCATTTTTCGGTTGCATGCAGGATTTTGGGAGAAGAAACCACTCCTGAAATAGTTAGTTCAAACCGATTGGAACTGAATGCAAAATGCAAGCAGGCTGAACACGAGATACGGGTGATCGTATCCATGGTTACTTCCAATGAGTCAGAAAACCCGACACAGGGGTGCATTCAGTTATTGAACGATTTCGAAAAACAGACCTTGCTTAAGGAAAAAGACGCTCATCAAAAGTGGTGGAAGAATTTCTGGGGCCAGTCTTTCGTAAAATTGGAGAATGATTACCTAGAAAATATTTACTACCTGCGGCGCTATCTGATGGGAAGCTCCTCCAGGGCAAAATTTCCTGTTGTGTTTAATGGTGGCCTTTGGACCTGGGACCACGATGTCAGGAACTGGGTGACTCCGCATCACTGGAATACCCAGCAGCAATATTGGGGACTATGCTCACAAAACGATTGCGAGCTGATGCTTCCATATCTCGATACCTATTACAGATTAATACCTCAGGCTGAAGAACATGCCAAAAAGCGGGGTACAGAAAATGCCATTCTATGGAGCGAGCCGCATGATTTCTTCGGTAGCATGACTTTCTGGGATCGCAGCGATATGCTTAACAACTTTACACCAGCCAGCCAGATTGCCGGTTTGTTTTGGGAGTATTACCAATATACCTGTGACAATAGTTTTCTTGTTCAGAAGGCCTATCCATTCATGAAAAAGGCTGCTGAGTTCTATGTGCAGAAACTTCAATGGGACAGCCTGAAAAATGAATTTTATATTTTCCCTTCGCAGCCCTATGAAAGCCCTCGTTCAAATCAACTAAAAAATCCGGTAACTGACCGGAACATGATTGTTGCGAACTTTTCGAATTGCATAAAAGCTGCAAAGATGCTTCATACCGATCAATCTAAGATTAAACAATGGCAGTTTATCATTGACCACCTGTGGCCACTTCCTTACCGAACTGTCCCTGACTTGGGCGAAGTGATTGACCTTGCCTGGTATCCGGATGGTTCAATCTTTCCAAAAATGGAGGATCACGGAAGGTGGCTCAATATCATGAGCCAGAATACCTCCCTAGTATATCCGGCCGGTCTGATTGGAATAGACCAGATAAATTCACGGGAATACCAGGCTGAATCAAATATTGTACGTTCTCATTCTCCTACTGCCAATGCAATTTCTCCTGAACCTATTGTTGCCGCAAGGCTGGGAATGGGAAACGAAGTTTTGAAGATGATGCAGAACGGAATCCGTAGGTTGCAACACTTTCCGCAGGGATTATTTTATAACATTGATCATTGGTACAATCTTTCCCTTTATGTGGATTCGGTTAAAAAGCCGGACATTACTACCCAACGTGATTATATCTATGATGAAAGGGCTCACTATCCGAATATGCTGCCGGCCAAACCATTTATCCAATGCGGACTCGAACCCCAAAGCATTTACGGGGCTGCTGTCAATGAAATGTTACTTCAAAGCAACGAAGGTAAAATAAGGATCTTCCCTGCCATTCCTGACGACTGGTCAACGAGTTTCAAATTATTGGCCAGGGGAGCATTTTTAGTATCATCTGAGAAACAGAAAGATGGCACTATTCCTGGAATATATATTGAAAGTCTGAAAGGAAATGAATGTAGGGTTGTCAATCCTTGGCCCGACTCCGCTGTGATTGTCTGGAACTTGGGGGAGAAGAAAAAGCAGGTCAGCCATCAGGTTCTGGAGAAAAACGTGGTAGTTTTCCAGACGCTTCCCAATCAAAAATATCTGATCTTACCGAAAGGTAAAAAGGATATGCTGAAACAGACTAAATACAAAGCAATTCCAAATGATGCTCCAAAAACCTTTTATGAAGCAACATTGGGCAAAAGCAGGAATTTCTAAAAATTTGCGTTAAAAAACAAGAAACTAAATGATAATGAAGCACATAATTAATTTTAGTCTGCAAGCAATAATTTGCATAGTTTTGCTCTTTGTCGCGGTTGAAAGCAAAGCCCAGAATTTAGATATCGGAGCCATGATTCAACCCATACCAACGACGGCAAAATTCATCAACGATAGCTCCTACATCTGGTGCGGAACATTGGTCAAATCTCACAGCGATCAAAAATACCATCTCTATTACTCCAGATGGCCCCGAAAAGATGGTATGGCTGCCTGGGTAACCAAATCTGAAGTGGCTCATGCTGTTTCTGATTCCCCATTTGGTCCGTTTGAATTTCACGATATCGCATTGCCTGCACGCGGTGTAAAATATTGGGATGGCATGGTAACCCACAATCCCACCGTCCATTTCTATCATGGAAAATATTATCTTTATTACACGGGAAACTATGGAGATGGCAAGATAACCGGTTCCCAACTCAACTTTACCCACCGCAATCATCAGCGCATTGGAGTTGCCGTAGCTGACAATCCCAATGGTCCGTGGAGACGTTTTGACAAACCGATCATCGACGTGTCGAAAGATACTACTGCTGCGGATGCACAGATGATGGCCAATCCTTCGGTCACCCAAATGCCGGATGGCAAATACCTGATGGTTTACAAGGCGGTAGCCAGGAAACGGCCACAACCTTTCGGTGGTCCGGTGATTCATCTGACTGCCATTTCGGATAAACCGGAAGGTCCGTTTGTCAAACAATACAAACCAATCTTCACAGCCGAGAATGTTGATTTTCCCGCAGAAGATCCGTTTGTCTGGTACCAGGATAACTGCTATTATGCGATTGTCAAGGACATGAAAGGTTCTTTTACCAATGCCGGACGAAGCCTGGTATTGTTCTATTCTTTGGATGGTTTGGACTGGAAACTGGCCAAACATCCGCTGGTTTCAGATTTGAATATCAGATGGGCAGATGGAACTACCAAAAAATTGGAGGCGCTTGAACGTCCGCAGCTTTTCTTTGAAAACGGAAAGATGGTGGCCTTGCTATGCGCAGTAAACGAGACTTTGGAGCATTCATACAATGTTCAGATACCATTGAAAATTCCTTGATTAAATAATAGTTTGAAAGCAATTACTGCCTTATTTTCGACGCTACTTGTTCTTGTAAACTTTCCCGGTTACATACAGGCACAGAAATTGCTTGCCGTGCAGAAAGTTATTAGTCCTGCCCAGGTTTGGCTGGATACCAACGGAAATGCAATAAATGCACATGGGGGAGGAATCCTTTTTTTCGAGGGTGTATACTACTGGTATGGCGAACACAAACTCGAAGGGAAATCGGAAGCGCAGTTTGCTGATGGCGGTATCCATTGTTACTCTTCTGCCGATCTCGTGAATTGGAAGGATGAGGGAGTTGTTTTAAGTGTGGATTACAAAGATAAAAAAAGTGATTTGGCTTATGGCTGCATCCTGGAAAGACCCAAAGTCGTTTACAATCAGAAGAACAAGCAATTTTTAGCTTTCTTCAAACTGTACCTGAAGGGTGTTGGTTACGAAACCAGTAATGTGGGAGTTGCGGTTGCAGGGAAACCTTCCGGCCCCTTCATTTATCACCATAAATTCCATGGGGGAGGATCTCCCAATGGATCAGGCGATTTCTCCATGTTCAGGGACGAAGATGGCGCCCTCTACCATTTAACAGTCCGGAAACCGGATAAAACTTTTGTCATCGGTAAAATGGATGATGACTATTATTACCCGGAAGGAAAATATAATGTTTGTGATGGAATTACCATGCATACGGAAGCACCGGCGGTCATTAAAAGGGGCGGAGACTATTATTTGCTCGGCTCAGGCTCAAGTGATTGGAAACCCAATGCTGCGCGTTATTTTACGACGGATAAATTGACTGGTAAATGGACTTTCCACGGAAATCCATGTCTGGGTGTTAACAGCGTTGATAATATCGGAATTGAATCAACTTTCGGCGGACAATCGTCATTTGTTTTTCCCGTAGAAGGAATGAAGGACGCATGTATCGCCATGTTCGACATCTGGAAACCCGAAAATCCGGTCACAGGAAAATATATCTGGTTGCCGGTTGAGGTGAAGGATGGCAAAATGTCGGTTTCCTGGCGTGATAGCTGGAATTTGGAGGATCTTGGACAAAAGAGCGGGATAAAGAAATTGCAAATGATTGATAATTGATTGAAAATAAATATATTGGCCAATATTTCATGGCTTATAGGTATTAACTATACACTTTAAAAGAGATGAAAAAAACATTGGTATTTGCCCTGATGATTATTATTTCAGTTTTAGCTAAATCGCAGGAGATTTCACTGAACGGGAAATGGAGCTTCGCCATTGATCCGACGAGCGTGGGAGAACAGAATGGCTGGCATCAACCCTGGGAAATTGCCAAGGACAACGCCAGCCTGTTGCCAACAGTTTGGGACCAGGTAACTGTTCCCCATTGCTGGAGCCTCGACACGCGCTACAATTTTATCGGCAAAGCCTGGTACCGAAAAGGATTTAAACTTCCGGCGGATGCGGCCAAATCCTCCGTAAGAATAAGATTTGAGGCCGTTTATTACAAGTGCCGCATTTTCCTGAACGGAGACCTTGTGGGAATGCACGAAGGCGGTTATACCCCGTTTACACTGGATATTACACAAAAGGTAAGGTATCCTGATGTAAATTTTCTGGTGGTTGAAGCAGACAATTCCTGGGATCAGCTTGCGATTCCGGGGGCAAGAACCGGCAAAAATCCGAATGACCAGCTTTTCCCCTGGTATGAATTCGGGGGCATAACCAGGGATGTGACACTTGAAGTCACCTCGAAAATATACATTTCCAAGCAAAAAATTGAATCTGCTCCAAACCTTCAGACGGGTACTTCCCGGCTCAAAATAATCACCTGGATTGAAAACAGAACTTTTAGGGATACGGTTATCACCCTTCAACCTGCCATCTCCTCAAGGGCCAATCATAAACTGGTGCGATCAGGCAATCAGCTTTCCAAAACGATCAGAATGAAAGCCTGGACGCAGGAAAAGGTTGTTCTTGAGGATACTCTTTCCGCTGCCAATACCCAGTTGTGGGATTTCGACAACCCCAACCTGTATGATGTTGAGTCGAGCCTTCTGTCCGACAAGAATACCATTGGATCCTACAAAACCTATTTCGGAATCAGGGAATTTAAACAGTCAGGAACACAACTGTTGCTCAACGGAAAGCCGGTCAGAGTGGCAGGAGCCAACCGTCATTCCGATCATCCCAAATTTGGATCGACCGATCCTGCAGAGCTTGCCGCCCTGGATATGGGATTGCAGCGCAACGGCAACATGGTAATGGCCAGGTTGTGCCATACACCTACCAGCAAACAGTTCTACAAATGGGCAGATGAAAACGGCTCACTCATCTTTGCCGAAATTCCCAGTTGGGGTTTCTCTGCCGTATTGTTGGGAAATTCAACCTTGAGAGAGAAATTTCGTGCTCAGATGACTGAGATGGTCGAAGCATTCTGGAACAGTCCGTCCATTGTAGCATGGAGTACTGGGAATGAGTACCAGAGTTGGACCCAGGAAGGAGATGATTGGACTCATTTTCAGCGTGAAAAATACCTGGAGCTGGATACCACCCGCCTGATCACCTTCATGTCGCTTGGCTCTGCCGGAAATGCACAAAACCTGATGCCTCCGCACGACAGTTACCGGTATTGTGATTTTATTTGTATCAATCTCTATTCTGGATTGGAACAGTTTGAAAAATCCCTGCAAAACATCCATCAGAAGTATCCTGACAAACCTGTCTTTGTATCGGAGTTTGGATTAAGGGCCGATCAGGTGAAGAGCGAACAACAACGAATCGACAACCTCAAAGGGGTGGTTGATATTCTGAGAAGAAATCCCTATGTGTGCGGAATTTCCTACTGGAGTTTCAACGATTACCTGAGCCGTTTTACCAACACCAACCCGGATGGATACCGGGAGTGGGGCATCGTGGATGCCAATAGGAAACCAAGAGGTCTCTACACTTCCTTCCAGACTGATCTTTCTCCAGTGATACTAACTTATGAAAAAGGTGCCCTGAAAATCACAGCAAGGGCAGATTTTCCATCCTATACCCTGAAGAATTTCAAACTGGTTTTAAGTTCCGGCAACAAAATTGTAAAGGAATATTCATTGCCTGTACTGAATCCGGGGGAATCAACCTCTATCAAGATGGCCAAACCATCTGCATCGACGAAAATTAGGGTTGAAAATGCAGGTGGGTTTAAGGTCTATGATTCAGGGCTAAATCAGTAAATACAATGAAAATTTCAATCTCTGCAATTCTGATTCTGTGTGTTGTATTGCCGAAAGACAATGCTGGGTTGTATGCTGCCAGCGTCGTACAAAAACCAAACATTCTCTGGATCAACTGTGATGATCTGGGTGTTGAACTAAGTTGCTATGGAAATTCGGATGTCAAAACTCCCAATATGGACCATCTGTCTTCGCAGGGAATACGGTATACCAATGCGCATGCAGCATCTCCGGTTTGCTCTCCCAGTCGTTCATCGATGATTACTGGAATGTATCCTCCAAGCATTAATTGTCAGGACCACAGGACCATTGATATGACAGATCTTCCCTCAGGGATTCGTCCGATAACAACCTACTTCAAAGAGGCAGGATACTTTTGTACGAATGGAAGTGCCCTGGATCTGTCGAAACCGGGGAAAGAAGATTATAATTTCAAGTCCGGGGATTTATACGATGGCACTGATTGGGCGCAACGAAAATCGGGCCAGTCATTTTTTGCACAGGTGCAGATTTTTAATCCCCACCGGCCTTTTGTTCACGATCCAGACAATCCAATCAATCCGGATCATGTACAATTGCCTGCTTGTTATCCTGATCATCCATTACTTCGTGCCGACTGGGCCATGTACCTCGAGAGTGTCCAGCAATGCGATAAAATAGTTGGTAAAATTTTGACCCGACTTGAAGAAGAAGGACTGGCTGAAAATACCATTGTAATTCTCTTTGGTGATAATGGCCGCCCTCATCTTCGGGATAAACAGTTTTTGTATGAGGGTGGTTTGAAAGTCCCACTGATTATCCGTTGGCCGGGGAAACTAAATCCGGGGAAAGTGGATGATCAGTTGGTGAGTTTGATTGATGTTTCTGCCACATCAATGGCTGCGGCCAAAATCCCGATACCAGCAACCATCCAGGGAAATGTGTTCATCGGAGATCAAGCTGTAAAGCGGGAATACATCTTTGGATTTCGCCAGCGCATGGGCGATGCGGTGGATGACAGCCGGAGCGTATCGGATGGCAGGTATAAATTAATCTGGAACAGGATGCCGGATGTTCCATGGATGCAGATGAGTGGCTACAAAAAACTGGAGTATCCTGCCTATGCACTCTATTATTATCTGCACAATCAAGGAAAGCTGGCTCGACCATTCGATAGGTTCATGGCATCCCAAAAACCAGTGTTTGAACTATACAATTTAAAGAATGATCCGGAGGAAATCAAAGATTTGGTGAACGATCAACGATACAGAGGAATCAAGGATAAATTGTATAACACCCTGGTTGATAGTCTGAAGCAATTTGAAGAGAACATGATTCCGGAGAAACCTGAAACCATTCAAAAAGCGAAGGAGAGTTCTGCAAGTTATTTTCAGGCTGGCATGAAAAAGATTGGACTGAGTTACCAATCAACTGACGAAGAGATTGTAAAATATTGGGAAAAAATTCTGAATAAATAGTTTCTATTTAATTCAACCTGTAAAACGAGGATGATGAAACGAACAACTTTAATAATCTTACTTGCTTGCTCAATGATGTTTATAAGTAAGTGGATATTGGCTCAATCCATGAATTTGGAATCCTATAACGTTGTCTGGACCACACAAAGCCAAAACTCTTCGGAGTCCATGCCATGTGGTGGCGGTGATATCGGTCTGAATATCTGGGTCGAAAAGGGTGAAATACTCTTTTACCTCTCCCGAAGCGGAGCCTTCGATGAAAACAATGTCTTTCCCAAATTTGGCAGGGTGAGGCTGAAATTGACTCCCAATCCGTTTGAGGGTGAAGTGTTTCGTCAGGAGTTAAAGTTGAAGAAGGGAAATATAGAAATAAGTGGAAATAAAGGTGGAAATAAAACATTGGTTAAAATTTGGGTGGATGTTTTCCGGCCGGTGGTGCATGTCGAAACGGAAAGCAATCAGCCTGTAACTGTTGAGGCAACTTACGAAAACTGGCGGATCAACGATCTGGAATGGACCAAACGTGACCAGACAAAAGCCAGCCTTGGGTTTCGAGATGCGCCGATGAAAGCAGTTATCCGCAAAGATTCAATTGGATTTGAAGGGAACGAGGTGCTCTTTTACCACCGTAACCGGGATGAGTCGCTTTTCGATATTACCGTACACCAGCAGGGACTTGATCCGGTTAAGGAACAACTTTGGAATCCTCTCAAAAACCTGACATTCGGGGGAATGATGATAGGCGAAAAGATGAAACCCGTAGGAATAATTTCGGGAAAATATGCTGATACAGAATTCAAGGGCTGGAAGATACGAAGTGTCAAACCGACCAGAAATAATCATCTGAAAGTGATTTTGCATATTGAAAATTCACAATCCGTTGAAGCCTGGAAAAATGGATTGGCAACTATAGAAAAAGAAGCTACAACTGCACAAAAAACTGCACTCTCCAAAACTCAGCAGTGGTGGGGCGATTTCTGGAACAGAAGCTATATCGCTGTTAATCCGGATAAACCCGATGCAAAATCTCCTGAATGGCAGGTTGGACGAAACTATCAGCTGTTCCGCTACCAGTTGGGCTGCAATGCCTATGGCAAGTATCCTACCAAATTCAATGGCGGAATGTTTACGTTCGATCCGGTTTATATTGATAAGAATCTGCCTTTTACACCCGACCACAGGGACTGGGGCGGCGGAACGCATACCCAGCAAAACCAAAGGCTCGTCTATTTCCCCATGTTCAAAAGCGGCGACTTCGACCTGCTGCCTTCCCAACTAAATTTTTACCTGCGTGCGTTGCATAATGCTGAAGTCCGTACTGAATTTTACTGGGGTCACAAGGGCGCTTGTTTCAGCGAACAACTGGAGCAGTTTGGCCTTCCGCTGGCAGCTTCCTACGGATGGAATCGTCCCGACTACTTTCCAAAGGGGATGGAATACAATTACTGGCTGGAATACCTCTGGGATACCCAAATGGAATTTTGCCTGATGATGTTGGATGTGGAGCGGTTTACAGGTGAAGATATTTCGAAATACATACCTTTCATCGAAAGTTGCCTTACCTTCTTCGATGAACATTACCGCAGGGAAGCGAAGTTGCGTGGCATACAGGTGCTGGACGGCGAGGGACACCTGATCCTTTATCCGGGCACCGGGGCCGAAACCTACAAGATGGCTTACAATTCCACCTCCACCATTGCCGGGCTGAAATCAGTACTTACCAGGATACTGGAACTTCCTGATAAATATCTCTCAAACGAACAGCGAAAGCATTGGACAGAGATGCTCAAAAGAATTCCGCCAATTGCCTTCCGCGAAAAAGAGGGGCATAAAACCATCTCGCCGGCATGGACCTGGGCACGCATCAACAACCAGGAGATACCACAATTATACCCGGTCTTTCCATACGGGATCTATGGAATCGGCAAACCCGGTCTGGAGGTGGCCATCAATACCTGGAAATACGGCACCGACGAAGCCAGGCAGAAAAACTACATCAGCTGGCACCAGGATGCCATCTTCTGTGCGCGGCTGGGATTGACAGAGGAAGCTGCGGCCATTACGATTAAAAAACTTCAGGATGCTGAACGGCGCTATCCAACTTTCTGGGGACCAGGCCACGACTGGGTTCCCGACCACAACTGGGGAGGTTCAGGGATGATTGGCTTGCAGGAGATGCTGATGCAAACCGTTGATAGAAAGATCTACCTGTTTCCGGCATGGCCCAGGAGTTGGGATGTCTCCTTCAAATTGCATGCACCTTACCAAACTACCGTGGAAGGTGTATTGAAGGATGGAAAGGTGACTTTGTTGAAAGTTATTCCCGAATCTAGAGAGAGTGATGTTGAAATAATGATCAAATAATCTTGATACATGAAAAATGTATTTTTGATTTTAATGGGTATTTTGATGTTGGGTTTTGTCTCCTTCACCCCCAAAAGCGATAAAAAACATCTGCCAGCCAACCACAAAACCGTAGCCCTAGCAGAGTGGGAAAACCTTCGTTTTGGGGCATTCGTCCATTTTAACGACAATACCTGCCTGGTAAGGGAATTCTCGAAAAACACCGATCCTGGAATATTTAATCCGGTCAATCTGGATTTTGATGCCTTGATGACTACTTTTCAAAAGGCGGGGGTCAAATATGCGGTGCTTACAACCCGCCACACATCCGGTTTCTGCCTTTGGGATAGCAAGCAGACTCAATTTGATGTGGCAAAGAGTCCATACAAAAAAGATGTGGTGAAGCTTTTTGTGGAGGCATGTCGGAAACACGACATCAAACCATGCCTCTATTATTGTCTTTGGGGCAGTAAGGATTGGAATCCAGTCAACTGGAATCCAACGATCAAAGCAGAATTGGTTGGAAAAACCGCTAAGCAGATCATTTTAGCCCAATTGGCTGAATTGGCAGAAAATTACGGAGATATCTATGAATTTTGGCTCGACATGCAATGCTGGGCAGATACCACGCTTAAACCGCAGGAATCGTATGATTTATTGAAAAGCAAGAATCCAAAGACTCTTGTGCATTTCAATCAGCATGTGCAGGATGGTTCCAAAATCCGCTATTTCCCAACCGATATCATCAATGGGGAGGAACGGATACCTCCGGTTGCTGGACATCTCCCCGTTAGAAAGATCGGAGATTTATCCTATTATCTGCCATTTGAATATGAAATCACTTCCCAGCGATGCGATTCCCTGACCCTGGGAAATGGATTGATGAAGGGATCTGTTTGGTTCACTTACCCAATGAGTCATTTCTATCCAGTCGACAGTCTCTATAAATACATCAAACAAAATTATGCGCGGGGAGGCAGCAACATTCTGTTGTCGACTGCGCCGGATAAAACGGGAACATACAGTCAGGCCAACTGCGATATTATCATTAAGTTAGGAAAATTTATACAGGGAAATGATTGGAAATAAGATTGAAATTAAACAAAAAAAATGAAAATTAGAGGCAGAAAAATTTATATAATTTTGATGGGAATACTGTTGACAGGGCTGTTACATGCCCAGTCCCCAGCCCCAAAGGCGTATACCAATCCAGTGATTCCCGGCTTTTTTCCGGATCCTTCTGTTGTTCGTGTTGGTGACGATTATTACATCGTCAATTCTACATTTGAATATTTTCCGGCCATTGTTATTTCGCATTCGAAGGACCTGGTCAACTGGCAACAGATTGGCCATGTGTTTTCGAAAAGCGAAGATCTGGACTTAACCTATTTCTTTGATGGAATGGGAATATGGGCGCCCGATATCTCTTACCATGATGGCGAATTTTACGTTTTGTATTGTCTGGTGCAGCTTTCCAAAGACCGCACCACCAATGTACGTGGAAATTATATGATCAAATCAAAAAGCATCAATGGACCCTGGAGCAAACCTGTCCGTATTACAGATTTCGGAAGCGATCCCTCACTCTTTGTGGATGATGACGGTGAAAATTACCTGCTTTTTGCCGCCGGAATCCCCAGTGGGAATGGTACCAAGATCGTGAAACTTAACAAGGAATGCACCAAGATGATGGAACAACCCCGTTGGCTGGAGACCGAAGGAAAGAAAACAGCTCCGGAAGGTCCGCACATGTTGAAAAAGGATGGCTGGTACTATTTTGTGATGGCTGCTTCAAGCGGATTGTTCAGTGGCCACCACATGCTGATTGCCCGATCGAAATCTGTATACGGTCCTTTTGAAAACTCACCCAACAATCCTTACCTGACGCAGCGAGATCCCAATGCCATCAATTTTCATCAGGGTCATGGAAAGATTTTCAATACGCAGAATGGCGAATGGTGGACCATGGTGCTTTCACAGCGACAAATTCCGGGTGAAATAAAAGGCCGAAAAACAGGCATTAGTCAGCTTGGCAGGGAAACCTCTCTTGAGCGCATTGCCTGGGACGAAAATGGCTGGCCTGTAGCCAACGGGGGCAAAGGTCCGCTGGATGCCAATATTCGACCGAACCTACCGTGGACTCCCGTTTTCCATGCAGCCAGTGATGAGTTTTCCGATCATCAGTTAGGTATTCAGTGGTTATTCCGCAGGAATCCGGTATTTGAAGATTTCAGCCTGACAGAGAAAAAGGGCAAGCTACGAATTTATTCGGGTGACTTTGATATCGACACCATTTTGGGTCGCAACCTGATTGTGCAACGCGAACGATGGTTGCAATTCACTGCCACTACCAAACTAACCTTTAATCCGCTGACCAATGAACAGGCGGGAATTACCGGGTATTACGATACCAAAACCTATGTCAGACTAGGGTTGCAACGCGGAGAAGATGGGAATCTGCAGTTGGTGTTGGAGGAACGTCGGTATGGCAACAAATCGGTGTTAAAAATTACGGATGATATCAAAAGCACTACAGTTTATCTGAAAATGAAAGTCGACAGGTTGCGCCGTGAATTTTACTACAGTTACGATAACAAAAATTGGCTCGATGCCGGCGTAATTGCTGATGCTTCCTTCCTGAGCGATCAGGGTACGCCCAACTGGGGATTTATGGGAATGACAACGGGTGTATATTGCTTCAATCGGGGGACAGGAAAGCGAATACCGGCGGATTTCGATTTTGTGAGAATAATGGAATGAAGAATCCAATGTAATGCAGGAGTCCATTATATTACTCTAAAGCTAATTAATCTTTTGCAATTTAATATGAAACGCATTTTATTATGTTTATTGGTTATTTCTGTTTTTCAATTGGGTTTTGCGTTCGAACCCAAAACGTACACGAACCCGGTAATTACGGGCTTTTTCCCCAATCCATCCACCGTTCGGGTAGGAAATGACTATTACACAATCAATTCTACCAATGAATACTTTCCGGGGATCATCATTTCCCATTCCAAAGATTTAGTCAATTGGAAACAGATAGGACACGTTTTAAACAAAATAGAAGATCTGGATCTGACCTCTTTCTTCGACGGAATGGGCATCTGGGCACCGGATATTTCTTATTACAACGGAGAGTTTTACATTTTTTACTGTACTGTCCAGTTGAGCAAAAACCGCTCAACCAATGTGCGCAGTAATTACATGACCAAATCGAAAAGTATTTATGGACCATGGAGCAAACCGGTACAAATTAGCAATTTCGGAAGTGACCCATCGCATTTTGTTGATAGCGATGGCGAACATTATATGCTTTTTGCAGCTGGTATTCCTACCGGTAATGGAACAAAGATTGTGAAGCTGAATAAAGAATGTACCAAAATGGTAGAAGAGCCCCGCTGGATGGAAACAGAAGGTAAGAAGGCGGCTCCCGAAGGACCTCATCTGCTCAAAAAGGAGGGCTATTATTACTTTATTATGGCAGCGTCGGGTGGGTTGTTTCAGGGACACCACATGCTGATTGCCCGTTCGAAGTCGGTTTACGGTCCGTATGAAAATTCGCCATACAATCCTTACTTGACACAAAAAGATACAAATGCCATTAACTTTCATCATGGGCATGGAAAGATATTTGAAACGCAAAATGGTGAGTGGTGGACTACAGTCATTTCGCAACGTTGGATTCAAGGGAACATAAAAGGGAAACGACGTGGAATCAGCCAACTTGGTCGCGAGACTTCGTTGTACAAAATCAGCTGGAGCAAGGATGGTTGGCCTGTTGCAAATGATGGGAAAGGTCCGCTTGACACGAATATTCGTCCTAATTTGCCATGGACTCCGCAGTTTAATGCATCAAGTGATGAATTTAATGAGCCCGAATTAGGCATTCAATGGATTTTTAGACATAACCCGGTATATGAAGATTTCAGTCTCACAGAAAAGAAAAGCTCACTGCGTATTTATTCAGGCAATTTCGATATAGATACTATTGCAGGTCGCAACCTGATAGTACAACGCGAACGATGGTTGAAATTTGAGGCTGTGACTAAGCTGACTTTCAATCCCGATAGCAAAGAACAAGCCGGACTTGCTGGTCACTACGATACTAAAACATGGGTAAGACTTGGACTGCAACGCGACGATGCAGGCAAATTGGAATTGTTGCTCGAAGAGTGCCAGTATGGAAAGAAATCGGTAATAAAAGTCACTCCCAATATTAAAAGTACTACTGTTTACCTGAAAATGAAGGTGGATAAACTGCAACGCTGGTTCTTTTACAGTTACGACAATAAAACATGGCTTGATGCCGGTGAAATTACCGATGCAGCATTCCTGAGCGACCAGGGAACACCGAATTGGGGATTTATGGGCACAACAGTAGGAGGGTATGCATTCAATAGGGGGACAGGAAAGCGATTACCGGCAGATTTTGATTTTTTCAGGATTAAGCAGGAAGAGTAACTGGTAAATAACAAACAAGACAATAAACATGAAAATTTTATTGGAATGGCAGACATTTTTTCACCCCAAACCTCCCGATATCGATCGGGACAGGCTCTGAAGGGGCTTTTACATTCGTGCAATTATGAGCATTGGTGATAAAGTTTCGATGTTTTACAATGCAAAACCCATCATTTTTGAAAGGGCAAAGGCAATGCGCAGTGATATGACCCTGGCAGAAAAGGCCGTATGGGGGTTATTGAGTTCAAAAAAAATGTTGGGATATCGATTTAAAGCGCAACATCCGATAGATATTTTTATTGCTGATTTTTATTGCCACGAGCTTTAATTAGTGATAGAAATTGATGTTGGAATACATCGATCCAAAGAACAGAAAGAGTACGATATTGGTCGGGAAGTGGAATTAGAGCGATTTGATATTAGCGTAATACGTTTTACAAATGATGAGGTCGAAAATGATATTGAACTAGTTAGAAGCAAGATTGAATCAACCTGCAAGAGCCTATGCAACGTTAGAAAGTAGCCTGCCAGAAGTTCCCTTTAGGGGATTTAGGGGTAAAAGCCAAAAAAAAAAGAATACTGTTTAAGAAAAACAAATTATAAACTCATGAAATTTAAATTGTTGTTGATCATTGTTTTGCTGGGCTTTTCATGGAATTTTTCCAGAGCCCAGAAAGCCCCGGAACCCTTTGCCGATTTTTACATTTCCGCTTTCGGAAACGATTCCTGGACCGGCAAACTGGCTGAACCCAATGGTGCAAAAACCGATGGTCCCTTCGCATCTGTCAAAAGGGCCAAAGAAGCGGTACGCCTTATAAAAAAGGATTGCTACCGCAACATCTATATTTTGATCAGGGGAGGTGAATACAGACTTTCGGAAACTGAAACCTTCACACCTGCCGACAGCCATTATGATTCCTACAAAATTGTCTACATGGCCTATCCTGGAGAAACTCCCGTTTTTTCCTCGGATGTGGCAATCACCGGATGGCAACCGGCCAAAAATGTCAGGAACCTTCCTGCGATAGCCAAAGGGAAAATTTTTGTGGCTCCCTTACCTGAAATGCCGGAAGGCAAACATAGGTTTTACACCCTTTTCGACAATGGTGCATTGCTTATCCGCGCACGCTCAAAAGGCTTTGAGCCAACCAAAGCAATGACCGGAGGCGATGGTGGCGGAGTCGAGTGGCAAGGAATGATGAAAGCCGACAGAAATTCACTCTATTTTCCGGGAACTACCATCAAAAACTGGGATAATCTGAGCGACATAGAAATTTTTGTACAGCCCAATGTAGGTTATGTAACCAATTATCTGACGCTTGCATCCGTGGATGAAAAGAACAATGTGGCAAAGACAGTTCTTCCGGCTACCTACCCAATGGGTAAGATTGACAAACACCTGCATGCGATGGAGGGAGGGAGCTGTAGGGTTGAAAATGTGATTGATTACCTGGATACTCCGGGGGAATGGGTGGTCAATACCAAAGAAAAACAGGTATACTACTGGCCTAAAAGCGGAAAACCCGAACAGGTTACATTCCCGGCCCTCTCTCAGTATTTCCTTGTGGATGGCCATGAAGCTGGGGGCATTGTCAGGAACATTTCTTTCAATGGTTTGACATTCACGCGGGGCGAAAGAGAGGTCATTGGGAAAAACGATACCGGGCTACAGCATGAATGGGACCAGTGGAACAAGGCCAATGCCATGGTCCGTTTCCGGGATGCGGAATATTGCGAAATGAGCAATTGCAGGCTGACAAATTCAGGCAGTGCAGGTGTACGGCTTGACCTTCATGCGCAAAGCAATGTCATTAAAAATAACCTGATTGACTATGTAGGCGGTACCGGTATCCTACTTTGCGGTTATGGTCCGGGGAAACTCAATGTAAACAGGTCAAATCGTATCCAGAACAACCAAATTCACCATTGCGGTGAGTTTTACTATCAATCTAATGGGATCATGATCTGGCAAAGTGGCGACAACATCATCCGAAACAACAAATTGCATCACTTGCCCTACGATGCAATAGTGCTGAGCGGAACACGTCCGATGTTCTTTCAGCTAAAAGGTGAAAACAGGGAACAGGTCGGTGCCATCAGGACAGAAGAAATCGATCCCGGAGCATTGTACCAGAATGATTCTACAGGCCATGATCTCGAAAATTTTGCTTTCTTCAGACAGTGGCCAAAAACAGCCCCCTATTACCTGACCCGAAACAATCTGGTTGAGGACAATGAAGTGTTCCTTGTGATGCAGAAGTGTTTCGATGGCAATGCAGTTTATCTTTCCGATGTTGGAGATGGAAACGAGATTCGCAGGAATTACATTCACCACTTAAATGGAAATGGGATGCAGCAGGCGATTCGTACCGATGCTTTCATGAAGAATACCTTGATCACGGAAAATGTAATATACAATTGCAATGGGGGCGGCATCAACCTGAAATACTACGAAAATCATGCCTATAACAACATTATTGCAGATATTCATGACATTGTATTTGAAAATTCGGCCGGTAAGACCAACCGCATGTTTATCGGCTATTTCAGCATCATGGATGTCTTTTACCGCGACAAGATGCCACCCTATGCTTCCTGTAACATTCGAAACAACATTTTGTACAAGGTAGCTTCACACAACACATTTTTCAGGCAAGGAACTGTAAACGGGAAATTGACAGAACTTAAGATTGAGGAGTGCAACATTAACCACAACCTTTATTTTGATGTAAACCTGAAAGATCACGGGCAATCCGCTGTCGAATATTACAAGACGAGGGGAGCTGACAAAAGTAGCATTGTTTCTGATCCCATGTTCAGGGATATTAAAAAGGGTGATTTCCGGTTGAAAGAAAACTCGCCGGCCTATCAGATTGGATTCCGGGACATCGATGTCACCCGGATCGGACTTACCAGGGATTTTCCCGAAAATCTAAGGGATATCGTAAACAAACAGCTTGGAGCAGCCTATGACCAGTTTGAAATGCTGGAAAGAATTTGCAAACCCAAGGAAGGGACTACATTGAATGAGTTTAAGGAGGCAAACGGGATATGATGAACCAATTAATAAATTAAAATGAGGGTAAAAAAAATCACATTAGTAGTTTTAGGATTGCTCCTTTCAGTCAGGTTATTACATGCACAGCAAAATCCAACCCTGCCTTACTGGAACTGCCCGGAGGAAAAATCAAAAGAGGCACTGAGAATGGATACGGTAATGAACAAGGCCATTGCAAAAGGGCCTTTTCAACCGTCGTGGGAGTCGTTGAAGAATTATCAGGTACCCGAATGGTACCGCGATGCCAAGTTTGGGATCTTTATGCATTGGGGGCCCGAAACACTGGATTTTGGCGGTAAAGCTGATGGTACCGATGGAGCGAAAACAGATTATACAAGCCGTGCGAATGCTTTTAAAGGCGAGAAATTCGATGCCGGCAAATGGTCAAAACTCTTGCGCAACGCAGGAGTTAAATATATCCTTCAGGTGATAGAACACCATGATGCCTATGCGCTCTACAACTCTAGTTTTACGCCATGGTCTTCAGTAAAAATGGCACCGAAGCGGGATTTTGCCAGGGAAATGTCGGAGGCTGTGCGCAGGGAAGGCTTGATTTACGGTGTATCTTCACACACAGAAGAACACTATTGGTTTTATGCAAATCCACCTCAAAAAATTCCACCTCCACCGCAGGCAGGCCGACCTTCTCCATCCCAACCTGACAAGGAATTTTTGGATACCTGGCAACGACGGATAGTCGAAATGGTTGAAAAATACAAGCCTCAGATTTTCTATTTCGACTGGTGCATTGAACAGCCTGCCTATGAGTTATATATGCAACGTTTTGCCTCTTATTTTTATAACCGGTCTGCAGAATGGAATCATGAAGTTGTTCTGAATTACAAGTACAGTGCCTTGCCGGCAGGAACCGCGGTAAAGGCTATTTCGGTCTATTCCGGACCGCGTGCCGCCTGGGAATCAGATGGAGGCAGTCCACTACCATGGCAGTTCGACGGCATGTCGAGCACCGCCTGGTTCTGGCGACCAAATATCAGGCCTTATCCTGCCGGGAATCTCATCTGCGACATGGTAGATGTGGTAAGCAAAAACGGAAACTATGTGATGAACATTACACCTGATCCGGATGGTCAGCCCGGTCCCGAACAGGAAAAGCTCCTGCGGGAAATAGGACAATGGATGTCTGTGAACGGGGAAGCAATTTACGGAACACGTCCCTGGACCATTTTTGGGGAAGGACCTACCCATGGGATGAATCCTTCTTTCAATGGTGTTGCCGCCAAGAATCTTTCGCCAAGCAATCCCAATTATTCCGGCCAAAATATTTACAACGCTCAGGATATTCGGTTTGTAAAAAAGGGTGACACATTGTTTGCCCTGGTGATGGCCCTTCCAACTTCCGATTTTCGGATGACCTCTCTGGGAAAATCATCCCCGGTTTCAGGAAAAACGATTGCTAAAGTTTCGTTGCTTGGGAGTGTGGAGCAACTGAAATGGAAACAGGACAAGGATGCCCTGGTAATTCAGAAACCATCAAAGATGCCTTGCGATTATGTGCTGGCATTCAAAATTGAGTTTGAGGAATAACCATTCTGTAAATGGTAGTGCAGATATGGACTGGTTCAGGTCACCTGATGGCAAACTAAATATAAATGATGCCCATTAATAATTACAGATGATCAGGAAAATTGGAATTGTAGTCTTGGGTTTTATCCCAATTTTTTTGGCTGGCTTAAATGAGGCGAATGGCAAGGAATTCTTCCTTCTTGCCGGCACCTATTCCAATGTGATGCATGTATACAAATTCAATTCAGACAATGGAAAATTATTGCCTGCCAGCAATTTTCAAATACAAAATGCGCAGTTCCTTGCCATAACAGGAAATGGAAAATTTGTGTATACAGCCAATGACAAAAGCAATGGGAAAGAAGGCGAGATCTCTGCACTTTCGTTCGACGGTAGGGATGGGACACTTCATCTGATTAATGCTGTTTCGACGGGCTCTGAACCTTGTTGCTTTGTTCAAAACAGTGCCGACAACAAGTGGATTGCTGCAGGGAATTACAGATTGGGCACAATTTGCATTTGTATGACGAATCCTGATGGAAGTATTAATGAGGTAAAACAAACGATAGATCATCGTCCCAATGCCCCTGGCGGGATTCTTCCCCATGTCCATTGCACGATCTTTTCACCGGATGGGAAATATTTGTACGCAACCGATCTGGGTCAAAACAAACTTTTTTGCTATCCTTTTTCGCAAACAAGCCGAAGACCTGTTGTTGAAAACGAAGTTTCAGTGATGGAATATCCGGATGGTTATGGTCCCAGGCATCTGGCCTTTCATCCCAATGGGAAATATTTATACATGATAGCCGAAAAGTCCGGACATCTGTTATCCTACAAATACAACGAAGGGAAATTGGTTGAACTTCAGGATCAACTTTCAGATTCAACCAACCACGATGGCAAAGGAGGCAGTGCAGATATTCACATCACACCCGATGGGAAATTTCTGTACGTTTCCCATCGTTTGAAAGCCAATGACATTGTGGGTTATAAGATTGGCTCTTCCGGTAGGTTAACTGAGCTGTTCCACCAATCCACCCATGGAATTCAACCGCGTAATTTTGCCATTGATCCGACTGGTTCATACCTCTTGGTGGCCAATGTGGATAGTGGCAATATCGTAGTTTTTAAAATCAGCCGAGAAACCGGAATTCTAACTCCTACCGGCGAGGAGGTGAAATTGGATAAGCCTTTTTGTCTGAAAATAGTAGCAAAAAATGAATAATATGAAGCATTTCTTTTTCGTTATGGCTTTTTTTGTGATTTATAATACTTCTTTTGCCCAGAATGCAAATGATGTATCGAAATATAATCTTGTGTGGGATACTCCAAGTACGGACTCATTTGGCTCCATGCCATTGGGAAATGGTGATATCGGCCTCAATGTCTGGGTTGAGAAAAACGGGGATCTGCTCTTTTACATCAGCAAAGTGGACGCCTTCGATTCGGGGCATTTGTTGCCAAAACTAGGGCGGATAAGGATTAAGTCAGAGCCGGCGCTTTCTGTTGAAAAGTTTAAGCAAACCTTGAATCTGATCGATGCCTCCATTTTGGTGGAAGCGGGTGATGTGCAGTTCCGGATTTGGGTGGATGCGAATCAACCGCTTATCCGGGTGGAAGGAAAAAGTAAAACCTCACGAATTTCAACCATTTCATTGGAATCGCTTCGTCCGCTTACTAGTTCCACAGACACGTTACCGCAAACCGGAACCGTTGGAGTGAATTTTAAGGATCGGGAAAACCGGCTGGCCTGGTGCTACCGAAACATGTCTTCGAAATGGGCCGTGAATTTTAAAAGCCAGAATACGCCTGAAATGGTGGCCAAAACCAAAGATCCCATTTTGTACCGAACTTCGGGCTGTTTGCTTCAGGCCAAAGGCTTCGTACGAGACAAACCTACCACACTCAAGTCGAAAAATAAATTGACTTCATTCGATTGTTCCATTACCGTAAATTCCAATCAGCCTGAAACACTACCATCCTGGCTGGCTGAAATTTCTCAACCTGTGCATTCCGACTGGAAAACACATTGTGCCTACTGGAAAGCATTCTGGGATCGTAGTTACATCCATATTCTGTCGGGCGGAAAGGGTAAATTCAATTTGGATCAGTGCCGTTTTACCCAGTTTGCCCAGGGATCAAAAGCTTACGAAGGGCACAAGGAGATTGATGCCAAACAAAATATTGCCCAAATTAATCAGCGGTATGCCCTGGAACGGTTTTGTGAGGCCGCGGCTGGAAGGGGTGCCGCACCGGCTCCTTACAATGGTTCCATTTTTACCATGGATATGCCTGCAGGGGTCAAAGGATTCAGAAATACATTGGAGAAGCCGGTCTCTCCGGATGGCCGCGATTGGGCCATCCTCTCATTCATGTGGCAAAACACGCGTCATCCATACTGGTCAATGTCTGTCAGGGGGGATTATGACGCGATAAGGCCAGGAATGCAATTTGTCCGTGATGGACTCGATATTAACCGCGACAGGTGCAAGAAAATATTCGGCCACGACGGGGCATTTATCATGGAAGCGAGCTGGTGGTACAATGTTGGCGTTTTCAATTGGGAAAAGGTTCCGGCACATTTGCGTTACCATCAGTTGGCCACAGTGGAACTACCTGCCATCATGTGTGAATATTACGAACATACCCACGATAAAAAATTTCTGGAAGAGATCCTTATCCCTTGTGCCGATGAATACCTGAAATTTTACGAAATCCATTTTCCCAGACGGGATGCCCACGGAATCATGCAAATGGAAGGTGTTGGCTGTGTTGAAACATATCAGGGAGTTACGAATCCATGTACGGAAATGGGTGGAATGAAATATGTCCTCAACAAGTTGTTGTCATTTGACGTGGATGAAGTCCACAAGCAACGTTGGAGCAATCTGCTGAAAGCCATGCCGGCAGTTCCTCTTCGAAGAATTTTTGGATTGGATCTGCTTGCGGTGGGTGAAAAATATGATCCGGGAAGGGTACTGTGCGAGAGTCCGGAGCTTTATTCAGTTTATCCATTCCGTCAGGCATGGATTGGCACTCCAGATTTGCTCGCAATTGCCCGCCAGTCATTTCACCTTCGTACCACGAGCATCGATGGAACCATTGATGATCAGGCCACCGAAACCGGGGGTTGGCAATCTGCCCCGGTACAGGCAGCCTACCTGGGATTGGCTCGTGAATCGGCCCGGTTAACCAGCATTAACTTCAACGACCAGTTCATCAACTGGCATGACAACCTTGACCCGAATGCACCCTGGCCAAACCGTCCACGTGCCCGTTTTCCCGCTTTTTGGGAGACCAAGATGGATGGAACCCCCGATAACGACCATGGGGCCAATTCAGAAAATGCCTTGCAAAGCATGTTGTTGCAGAGCGATGGAAAAAAAATCTTTCTGCTTCCTGCATGGCCCGAAAACTGGGATGTCACCTTCAAACTAAAAGCGGCAGGTAACACTACCGTGGAATGTGAATACAAGAATGGGAAAGTTCAGAAACTACTTGTTACTCCGGAATCTCGCCTGATGGACATCATGGATTACAGTACCCTGAAACAACGTATCCGGACGCTGGTTGAAACGGCGCTTTCCGACCACAATTATCTCTTTGGCCTGCCGCCGATGCTGGATGCACTGCCAATTCCCGGTAATACAACAGATTCATGGATCACCAAATACGGATACACATTGGAAGGATCAAAGGCCGGACCGTGGATAAACAGTGTTTTTAATGGGAAAATGGTCTATGTTCATGTTTTGGATTGGCCGAAAGAAGGAGTGCGGCTTTCAGCCATTCCGAGAACGCTGGTTTCTTCAAAATCAATAACCGGGAATATTCATGTGAAGCAGGACGAAGCGGGATGGTTATTGACAGGTACACCAGATAGCATCAACACCATTGTCGAATTGAATTTTGACAGGTCAGTGGAGGATATTGCCCTCGGTTTACCGTCCAAAGGTTCCCTTACAACCAGCCTGGAGCGCAAGATGACCAGAGATTCCCAAGGAAAAATAACAGCTCAGGTTGATTTTGAAACAGAAAAAGCGATGGATCGTTTTGAGTTCACCATCGAAAATCCAGATCACCTTCGAGGCCAGGGCAAACCATTCGAATTGCAGGTCAAACAAGTTGGTGAATCCTGGAAAACAGTTTATAAAGGATCCGTATATGGTACGATCTTCGGAAAGGCGATTGAGCCGGTTACCACGAAGGCCGTGCGAATAATTGTGCAGGCTTCCGGGATCAGGCAGTTTGATATTTTCTAATCATTTTCGAAGTTTCAGAAACGTTTCCGAAAATAAAAACGTTTCCGAAAACGTTTCCGAAAATTATTTACATGATAGGGGACCAGAATTGTCAGGATGGTATTAAATTTAAGGAGTTAACAACCAAACAACCCATTTTAGACCTGATATGAGTAAGAAAATTCTTCTTTTTTGCCTGGTTGCGATCCTGGCAACTGCTTCCATGGCCCAAAACGGTGATGGATCTGCCGCTTCCAAACAAAATGATCCCAAGATGCAATGGTGGAAAGATGCCAAATTCGGCATGTTCATACATTGGGGAATCTATTCCGTTCCTGCCGGGAAATGGGGCGAAGTCACTACCTATGGCGAATGGATCATGCACCAGGCAAAAATCCCCAGGGCCGAATATGCTGCCTTGGCCAAAAAATTCAATCCGACCCAGTTCAATGCGGATGAATGGGTGAAGCTGGCCAAAGATGCTGGTCAGAAATACATGGTAATTACATCCAAACACCACGATGGTTTTGCGATGTTTGGGTCCAAAGCTGATCCTTATAACATTGTTGATGCAACGCCGTTTAAGCGGGATATTTTAAAGGAACTGGCGGAGGCTTGCCGCAAGCAGGGAATGAAATTGGGGTTTTACTATAGCCAGGCACAAGATTGGTACCATCCGGGCGGAGCCGTATCCGGGAATGTGGAATGGGATCAGACCCACGTAGCAGATATGAATGCATATGTCGACAAGATTGCAGTTCCCCAGGTGAAAGAGATTCTTGCAAACTATGGGGATGTTGCTGTTTTATGGTGGGATACCCCAACCAATATGACTCCGGAAATGACCCGTAAATTGGCTGATTTACTAAAGCCTTACCCAAATATTATTACCAACAACAGGCTTGGAGCCGGCATGGGCGGCGACCTCGAAACGCCCGAGCAGTTTGTTCCTGCAACCGGCTTCCCCGGCAGGAACTGGGAAGTATGCATGACCATGAACGGCCATTGGGGTTACAATGCCTGGGATGATCGCTGGAAAAGCACCTCAGACCTGCTGCAGAAACTGATCGACATCGTCAGCAAGGGCGGAAATTTTCTGCTCAACGTTGGTCCGAATGCCTATGGGGTTATCCCGGAGGTGTGTCAGCAAAATCTTCGCGAAATGGGTCAGTGGCTCGCGCTGAATGGTGAGGCTATTTATGGAACCAAAGGGAGTCCATTTCCTTATATACCCTGGGGTCGTGCGACCAGAAAAGGACAGACTTTGTACCTTCACGTTTTTGACTGGCCAAAAGATGGCAAATTGGTAGTCCCTTTTTCAAATAAAATAAGTAAAGCTTACTTGTTGGCAGATGCCAAAACGAACCTTAAGATAACTGCAACCAAGGATAAATCCACCTTGCAGCTCCCTGCCTATGCCCCGGATAAAATTGCTTCTGTGATAGCGATTGAATTTATCGGAGAACCAGTCATCCAGCCTGTTCCATCGCAGGGGGCCACCGCAGTTGCATCTTCAACTGGCGAAGGGTGGAGTACCTCCGCCATCACCGATGGCGACCCCAAAACAAAATGGCAGGCAGCCAAAGGTGAAAAATCAGCCACAGTAGAGATTGATCTCGGAAAACCAACCGCCATTCAATGCATTTCACTGGTCGAACCATGGCATCCATGGAATGGTATCCGTCAAAATCATCAGTTGCAATACTTGGAAGGAGCAAATTGGAAGACCATTTTCAAGACTGAGACTGACGGAACCGGATTAACCAAAAACTTCCCTCCGTTGACAGCTCAAAAATTCAGATTGCTGATCCAAAATGAAAAAGAAGCCCCGGCATTGCTGGAGATGCTGTTATTCAGGGCGGACTGAGATAATTTGCTAATGTGCTAATGCGGTAATAGAAGTAGGAGCAATGGAGTAACAATGGAACGGGTCAAATAAAAGACAATACAAACTTTATAAACATTTCAAACCAAATAATAGCAAGGTCATGAAGAAAAATCTCGTGGTGGCACTGCTGCTTTTTTCAGTGATTCAATTGTTTGGTGCGGGTACCAATCAACTTTTTGTTGAGGCCGAAAGCTTTCAAAATAAAGGTGGATGGGTCATCGACCCTCAATACGTCTTTCAGATGGGATCCCCCTACTTGCTGGCTCACGGCATGGGAAAACCAGTTGGAAATGCTAGCACTAAGGTTCAATTTCCGGCCAGTGGCAAGTACTACATCTGGGTACGAACCAAAAACTGGTTACCTGGGAATTGGGATGCTCCGGGTCGGTTTCAGCTGATTGTCAATGATAAAACGATCGAAACGGTCCTTGGTACCCAAACCGGCTGGACTTGGCAGTATGCCGGAGTGGTATCTGTAAGCAAATTGGATGCGACAATCGAATTGAAGGATCTTACAGGATTTGAGGGGCGATGTGATGCCATATATTTCAATACCGTGAAGACTGAACCTCCAAGTGAACCTGTAAAATTGGCTGAGTGGCGGAAGGCGATGACAGGTGAACCCCTAAAGCCAACAACCACAACAGAATATGATCTGGTGATTGTCGGAGGTGGTTTGGCAGGTTGTGGTGCAGCCATCGCTGCGGCAGAACAGGGACTGAATGTAGCTATTATTCATGACAGACCGATATTGGGAGGGAATGCCAGTGGCGAAATAAGGGTGCATCCTGAAGGAATAACAGGCTACGCTGACCGGATTGTTTCCCAGCTCAATGGCAGCAGTAAATGGCTCAATGGTTCACCGGAAGCCCTTAAAGATGATGAGCGGAGAATGTCCAATGTGCAGAAATACAAAAATATAACACTTTATTTGAACTTTAAGGCTTGTGATGCGCATTCGGTGGATAGCAAAATCCAATGGGTTGATGCAAAACAGACTGCAACGGGAGAAACTAAAAGGTTCATTGCTCCTATTTTTGTGGATTGTACAGGTGATGGCTGGATCGGCTACTGGTCGAGGGCAGAATACATGTATGGACGCGAGGACTCCACCAAATTTGGAGAAAGCTGGCCAAAATATGGCGATTTGTGGAGCAGTGGCAAGGCGGATAACAGGGTCATGGGGGCATCTGTGCTGTGGCGCTCCAGGAAAGCAGCTGAGAAAACAACCTTTCCTGAAGTTCCCTGGGCACTGGAAGCGGCAAAAGGCTTATCCGCTGTCAACGGAACCTGGGAATGGGAATATTCAGACAACAACCTGAATCAGATCGATGATGCCGAACAAATCCGGGATCATCTCTTGTGCGGTATCTACGGCTCGTTCTACAATGCCAAAAAAGACCCGGCCAACAGCAATCTCGAACTCGAATGGGTCGCATTTATTTGTGGTAAACGTGAATCACGCAGACTAGTGGGTGATTACATCTATACTTTCAACGACGAAAAATACAGCCGAAAATTTCCGGATGCAGTTGTTATTGAGAAAAGGGATGTTGATGTGCATTACCAGCAGGTCGTTAAAGATGCATCCAAACCTGATTTTCTATCCGTTGCCATGTTTTATAAAGTGGATTATTACTATATCCCATATCGTTCCCTCTATTCAAAAAATATCTCGAACCTGCTGATGGCGGGTCGTTGCTTCAGTTGTTCCCACATTGGCCTCGGTGGACCCAGGGTGATGAATACGACTGGTCAAATGGGTGTCGCGGTGGGATATGCCGCTTCGCTGTGCAAAAAATACAAGACAGATCCCCGAGGAGTGTATGCACATCATATCGAAGAACTGCGCAAGTTAATTCAGGTTAAAGATTAAGAGGATGGGAAAAGCAAAAGTCACTGTTGTTCAGGTTTTACTGATTTGTTTTTTCTTTCCCTTGGTCCTATGCGGACAAAAGCCACAGCTTTTTCTTCTGGCCGGACAAAGCAATGCGGTGGGACAAGGCGATTCAACAAAAAGTGTCATGTGTTTGCCCAATACTGCTTTCGAATTTGATGCTTTTGCCAATGACTTTATTCCTTTGAAAGATCCTGCCGGCAAAGCCTGGAAATTGTTTAACAAGGCAGGAACCGGAAGTATTGCTCCCTCATTTGCCTTTCGATTTAATCAACTTACCGGTCAACAGGTATACATGGTCACTGCCGCAAGGGGAGGAGCCTCCTGTCACAAGAAGGCTGAAATGTCCAATTACGATACCTGGGACAGTTCAGGAAAGCTGTTTGACATGGCCGTTGAGAAGTCAAAGATGGCAGAAACGAAATTGGGCTCAAAACTTATAGCTATCCTTTGGATGCAGGGTGAGCGGGATGCCAATGGAATCCTTGCCGGACAATTGACTGCACTGGAGTATCAGTCGGCACTTGAAAGCGTCATCAAACGGTTCCGGGATAAATTTGGAAGGAAATTGCCGTTTTACATTGTTGAGACTGCGTATCAGCAAGACAAGGCTCCTATGGGTTGCGAAGCCGTAAGAAAAGCTCAGGTAACCGTTTCAAAAAAAATGAAACGGGTTTATATTGCCTATGGTGAAACCGGCGAGTTTGCAAAACGAAAGTGGTTCAAAGACATCGTTCACTATAACCAGGAAGCACTAAACGACATTGGCACCAAAACAGCTGACTTTATTCAAAAAATGAAAAGTGAAAAATGAAAAGTGAAAAATATTTTCGGGTATTTGTGATCAGTTTTCTTGTGCTGACTTTATTTTTATCTTCTGAAACCTATTCACAAACAAACGAATCCATTACAGAACTGAACATAGATGCCATGGTTCAGCCGGTACCTTTAGCCAACCAATTCATTGACCCCGGTCATTTTGTTTGGTGCGGTTCTGTGACCAAAGGCAAAAACGGAAAATATTATATGCTCTATTCCCGCTGGCCGCTCAAGGATGGTTTTTACTCCTGGCCGGTCACTTCGGAAATAGCTGTCGCGATTGCTGATAGTCCTGCAGGGCCATTCAAATATTTGAAAGTGGCACTGCCTGCGCGCGGAAAGAAATTCTGGGATGGTTCGGCAACTCACAATCCTGCTGTTATCAGTCATGGGGGTAAATTTTATCTCTATTACATGGGAACCTGTTCGACCGCAGAGATCAAACAGCCCGTTCCGGCTAGCGGAAATTGGTGGTACTACCGGAACAGCCAGCGTATAGGTGTCGCGGTAGCCGATAACCCTGATGGTGAGTGGAAACGGCTGGATCATCCCGTATTGAGCGTAAGTACGGATTCAACCGCCTACGATGCCCAATTGGTTTCCAATCCGGCAGCATGCTTCAATGACAAAGGGCAGGTGATTCTCTTGTACAAACAGGTGGAAAAAAACGGGAGTATCAAGGGTGGACAGGTTCGCTTTGGCGTAGCTTTCGCTGAATCGCCCTTCGGACCGTTTTTCAAGCATGCAAAGCCAATTTTTGAGGACAGCGACCGCAACAAGGAGTGGATGTTGGCCGAGGATCCTTTTGTCTGGTTTCAGCAGGGAACTTATTTGGCCATTGTGAGGGATGTAGTTGGTAAATTCACCGGCGACACCGGTGCACTTGCCCTGATGGTTTCTCTGGATGGCTATTCCTGGCAACCTGCCAAACACCCGAAAGTAATCGGAAGCACTTTTTACTGGGAAGGGGGAATTGCCGGAGTCTCAAAACTGGAAAGGCCGTGCCTCTATTTGGAGAATGGTGTACCCAAATATTTATACGGTGCCACCAGACAAGACCTGCATGAGAAAATGTCCTTCAATGTTGCTGTGCCATTGGGAGTTCAGAAGCTTGGTTCATTGGATTTTACCAAGCTTATTCCAGAAAATCCCGAGAAACACATTTTCTCCATGGAGAATTTCAATGTTTGGTGCAATGGGGTTTTAAAGGGAGAGGATGGGAAATACCATATGTATTTTTCAAGATGGCCAAAAACCAGAGGTCATGAAGCATGGGTTACCCATTCTGAAATTGCACATGCCGTTTCCGACAGTCTGTTTGGACCCTATCATTTCTCGGATGTCTGTCTGCCGGCAAGAGGAAATCATTTCTGGGATGGCGAAATGACCCATAATCCTCATGTGATCAAAAATAATGGAAAATATTACCTGTATTACACCGCCGACAAGGGAAGCGGCTACTGGAAAACGACTGCCGATACGGTAAAGCCGCGGATGAGCCATCCCGAATGGTGGGTCAACCGCAATTTCCAGCGGATTGGGGTTGCCGTTGCCGATGGTCCTTATGGCCCCTGGAAAAGGTTTGATCAGCCATTGATTGATATCACTCCCGGACGCAGAACTACAGGTGTACCTACTGTATTTCAGAGACCAGATGGTAAATTCTCCCTGGCATACAAATCAGTGATGGAAAAAGAGGGTTACAAAGGTGGTGCTGTCAAGCACTTCATTTCGCTTTCCGATTCCCCGCTTGGCCCCTTCAAGGATTATGAAAAACCCTTCATTACCTCTCCAAAATCTGATTTTCCTATTGATGATCATGTGGAATGGTTTCAGGAAGGAAAGTATTACTGTATTGCCAAAGACCATGGTGATCTGATTACAGAACATGGAATCGCACTCCTGCTGTTCGAATCTGCCAATGGCCTCGATTGGACCTTGTCTCCAAATTCGTTGGTGCATAAGTTCAGCATTACCTTTAAGGACGGTGAACACATGGACTTCGACAGATTTGAAATGCCCAAGGTTTATATGGAGAATGGCAAGGTAGTCGCCTTGTTTCTGGCTGCCAAACCAAAGGGTAAGGAGGATTCGTTCTCTGTGATATTGCCGGTGAATTATAAATAGTATCGCGTTTTGTTGTGTTAAGAATTAATTATGAGAATAACTCAGGTTTTCAGTTCGTTATTTTTTATCTTCTCTGATTCGATCTTTGGTCAGCCCGGCCAAAACGACCTGAATCTATGGTACACGAAGCCTGCAGAGTTTTCGGATAAAGCCCATCTCAATCAATTGTCTGTGCAACCTACTTTTCAGGTTGATTTTTCAACGAAAGCAGGCAAGGAATATGTTTGAAAATTGACATGAATAGGAATATGGAATTTATTACGGAATCAAACAATAGGAAAATAAATAGGATGAGAAAAATTAAAAGACTGTTGGTGATCATTTTAATAGTTGGCAATTTGTTTGTTGACGTTGTTTCGGCGCAAATCAAAAATCCGATACTTCCTGGTTTCTTCCCTGATCCAAGTATCTGTCGGGTTGGATCCGACTACTACTTAGTCAACTCTTCATTCTCATACTTCCCGGGTGTACCAATTTTTCATAGTACCGATCTGATCCACTGGCAACAAATTGGTCATGTCCTGAATCGTCCGTCCCAATTAAACCTTACCAAACAAGGCATTTCAGAAGGAATTTATGCACCGGCCATCCGTTACCACAATGGGACCTACTATGTGGTCACAACACTTGTGGGTGGTGGTGGAAATTTTTTTGTGACGGCAAAGAACCCTGCGGGTCCCTGGTCCGATCCTGTTTGGTTGCCGGAGATCAATGGTATCGACCCCTCCTTCTTTTTTGATAGGAATGGGAAAGCCTACATCGTCAACAATGGACCTGCTCTTTACAACAAGCCATTGTATGAAGGTCACAGGGGTATTTGGTTGCAGGAATTTGACCTGAAAATCAACAAACTTACCGGTGAACGGAAAATCATTGTCAATGGAGGGACTGACCTTTCGAAGAAACCGATCTGGATTGAGGGTCCACATATATTCCAAAATAAAGATTTCTATTATTTGATGGCAGCCGAAGGAGGAACGGCCGAAAATCATTCAGAGGTGGTCTTCCGCAGTAAATCAGTCTGGGGTCCCTATGAAGTTTTTCCGGGGAACCCTATTCTTACCCAACGCAATTTACCGGTCGATCGCGTCAACCCGATCACTTGCTCTGGACATGCGGACCTTGTGCAAACAGAAAATGGAGATTGGCAAGCTGTTTTTCTGGCCTGCCAGCCTTACTACGGAAATTATTACAATACGGGCCGCCAAACCTTTTGCCTTCCTGTTGAATGGAGTGGCCAGTGGCCTTTGATCCTCCAGCAAGGTAAGGCAATTCCAATGTTGGTTCAATCACCAGTTCACTCCAACTCTTCCGGAAAAACCTTTGCAGAATATTCGGCCAAGTGGAGGGATAATTTTGATGAGAATGAACTCAAACTGGATTGGAATTTCATTCGTACGCCCATAGATAAATGGTATGAGCTGAAAAATCATTCATTAATTGTAAAAGCAAGATCAGTGGCAATTACAGAAAGGGCCAATCCCTCTTTTTTGGGCCATCGCCAGCAATTTGCCCATTCAGAAATGGTTACCGCTGTCAAACTGGAGAATGGAAAAGAAATTGAAGCCGGATTGGTCGCTTTTCAGAATGAAAAACATTTTTACAAATTTGTCCTCGAACAAGCGGATGGCTCTTTTTACCTGACACTCTCTTCTGCCTCAGGTGAAATATTAAAATACAAATTGAATGGTTACCAAACAGATACTTTCCTGTATTTGAAGGTACAATCTCTTGGCAAAACTTATTGCTGCCAGTATAGTCTCGACAACAAAGATTGGAAGCAATTTGGAGATTCATTGGATGGCAAATATTTGAGCACCTCCGTTTCGGGGGGTTTTGTCGGTGCTTATTTCGGTTTGTATGCCTATGCCAAATCTCCGGCTAAGGCAATTTTTGACTGGGCCTGCTACAACGAACTGCCCAAATGACTTGTTGTTAACCAGTAGAATGAAAAAAATGAAACTCTGCCTCTTTTTGTTCCTGATTTTCAACTTCAGTTTCGTAAATGGTAAGTCTGAAAACAATAATTTGAAAATCAACTACAATCAGCCAGCTTCAAAATGGCTGGAAGCTCTGCCAATTGGCAACGGCAAGCTGGCAGGTATGATTTTCGGTGGAGTTGCACACGAGCATATACAATTCAACGAAGAAAGCTTGGTTACAGGTACCACCCAGACCGTTGGATTTTACCAACCGTTCGGTGATCTTTGGCTGGATTTTCCGGATTTGAAAGCAGAAAATTATCGGAGGGAACTCAACCTGGAAGATGGAATTCATCGGGTTGGTTTTGCAACAAATGGGGTGCACTTCCAGCGCGAAAGCTTTGCAAGCTTTCCAGATAATGTGATGGTTTTCTACCTGACGGCAGACAGGAAAGGCCGTATTTCAGGTAAAATACACCTGTCTGATGCGCATAGGGCAGCCATTTCTGTGAATGGGAACAAGATCGTAGCCAGTGGCAAATTGACCGAAAACAACATGGAGTATGAATCACAGGTTTGGGTGCTCCATTCGGGTGGAACACTGGTGGCGGATACCTCCGGAATTTCTGTAACCAATGCATCCAGCCTCACCCTGCTTCTTGCTGCCGGGACCTCTTTCCTGAATGATTATCACAAGGATTTTCAAGGAGGAAACCCACATTCCAGACTGGAACAAGCCTTGTCGGCAGCATCCTTGAAAGGCTTTTCAACGCTGCGTAAAAGGCATGTGGCGGATTACCACGAATTGTTTGGTCGTGTGAAACTCAACCTGGGGAAGTCACCAAAATTACCAACCCTTGAAAGACTAAGTGCCTACAAACTGGGTGCAAAGGATCTTGCGCTCGAAGCCCTTCTTTTCCAGTACGGGCGTTATCTGCTGATCGGTTCTTCCCGACCGGGAAGCCTTCCGGCCAACCTTCAGGGGAAATGGAATGACGAATACAAACCAGCCTGGTATTCCCAGTACACTACCAACATCAATATAGAAATGAACTATTGGCTGGCTGAACCAACTGCACTTCCCGAATGCCACATGCCATTGTTCGACTGGGTGGAAAATTTTGCGGCAGTTGAGAAAAAATCAACAGATCCTAAGCTTCAGACCAAAAAGGGTTGGATATGCTACAGCACCAACAACATCATGGGAGGTCCTTCCACATGGGGAATTCATCGCCCCGGAAGCGCCTGGCTGAGCCAGCATTTCTGGGAGCATTATGCCTTTGGCGGGGACAAGGAGTTTCTAAAAAACAGTGCTTACCCTATGATCAAGGATGTTTCAGGATACTGGGAAGATCACTTGATTAAAAAAAATGGCAAATTGATTACACCCGATGGATGGTCACCTGAGCATGGTCCCGGTAATGTAGAAGGTGACCGAACTCCTTATCCGGGAGTCTCCTACGATCAGCAAATAGTTTATGATCTTTTCAGCAACTGCCTAGAAGCGTCAGAAACTTTGGGGGCAGATCCCGACTACCAGAAAAAAATGGTTGACATGAGAAAACGTTTGCTAGGTCCACAGATAGGCAGGTGGGGACAACTGCAGGAATGGATGGAAGATGTAGACAGACAAGATGACCATCACCGCCACAATTCACAACTTTTTGCTGTTCATCCCGGGAGACAAATAAGTCCACTTACTACACCCGATTTTGCCAAAGCGGCATTGACTTCCCTCAATGCCCGGGGTGACATCAGTACCGGATGGAGTACAGCCTGGAAGATCAACCTCTTTGCCCGACTTGGGGAAGGGAATCGTTCACACGACCTGATTCGTCAGTTGTTCCGTCAGTGTATAGTCGACAATCTGTTTGATACTCACCCGCCATTTCAAATGGATGGAAATTTTGGTTTTACAGCAGGAGTGGCCGAGATGTTGCTGCAAAGTCATATTAAGGAAGGAAATCACTATCTCCTGCAGTTATTGCCTGCCTTGCCCGATAGCTGGCCCGATGGGGAAGTAATTGGTTTGAGAGCCAGAGGCGGATTCGTTGTTAACATGAAATGGAAGTCAAACAGACTGGAATCCAGTACCATTAGGTCGTTACTAGGCAACGACCTCAAAGTGTTCTACCATGGGAAGTCGTACTTGACCAAGACAGTCTCAGGTAAAACCTATTCCATGAATGAACTACTGAAGTGATTTGTTTTTTATGTAAAATAGTAAATCGTTTTTTAATAGGTTAACCAAATTAAAGCAATGATATGTTCAGAAAAATTTACTTATGCATTATCGCACTGCTTGCTTGCTTCCTGCTTCCCGCACAGCAACAGTTGAAGCTTCCGCCCGGCTTCCCCGACCGTTCCCCAAATATGGATGTTTTACCGGGTTTCATTCATCCGCCGAAAGGTTATGGCGAGGTCTCGTTTTACTGGTGGCTGGGCGATACGCTTACCCATGACAGGATATTGTGGCAATTGGATCAGTTGAAAGACAAAGGAATTACCGGTCTACAGATCAATTATTGCCATACCGACAAGGGCGGGGCAACCTATGGATTAACCTATCCCAGCCAACCGGCACTTTTCAGTCCCCAATGGTGGGAACTTCTGCAATGGTTCCTGAAGGAGGCAAAAAAAAGAGATATGTCGGTCAGTTTGAGTGATTACACGCTCGGTGCTGCCGGGCAGGGCTGGTTTGTAGATGAAATGCTGAAGGAAAATCCCGGATTGCACGGAGCAAAACTGGAGGCAAAGCAATACGTCGTGGAGGGCAATCTCGAATTTAAAACGGCCGTTCCTGGTGATTTGATCAGTGCGACTGCCTATCCGGAATCTAAAGGGGTTTCTAATCCTGATGGTGCAATTGATCTCAAAGGCATGATTGGAAACAATGAGCTGATCTGGAAAGCCCCGGGTGGCAGATGGAAGATAATCCTTGTCTACAAAAACACGGTGCAAACCTCCTTCGATCCGATGAATCCGCTCAGCGGTCCCAAGGTTGCAGAGAAATTCTACCAGCGTTTCGAGGATCACTGTCCGGGCGAAGCCGGCAAAGGGTTGAATTTCTTCTTCTCCGATGAACTTCAGTTCGGGATCAGGGGCTTTCTCTGGAACGAAAATTTTGCAGCTGAGTTCAAAAAACGGAAAGGCTATGAAATATTGCCTGAACTGCCACATCTGTTTGCTGATTTGAGCCCAAGGTCTTACAAGATTAGGCTGGATTACAACGATGTAGTGGTTGCCCTTTCAGAAGATGGATTCTTCAAGCCTGTTTATAACTGGCACAACACTCGGGGCATGCTTTTCGGATGTGACCATGGCGGACGAGGGAAGGATGTTACCGAATTTGGCGACTATTTCCGTACCCAGCGCTGGATGTCAGGACCTGGTTGCGACCAGCCGGGATTGGGTAAGGACATCGTGAAGGCAAAGGTGGCAAGCTCCATCGCACACCTGTACGAACGCCCAAGAACCTGGTTGGAAGGTTATTATGGCAGTGGATGGGGGACTAGCAGTGACGAATTGGCCGATGCGACCTTTACCGACTTTGCCATGGGGCACAACCTGCTCAGTCTCCACGGACTCTACTATTCCACCCATGGCAGCTGGTGGGAATGGGCTGCTCCCGACAACCATTGGCGGCAACCCTATTGGGCCAATATGGGAAATTTTCTTAAATGTACCGAGCGGCTCAGCTACCTCTTGTCGCAGGGTCGTCATGTTTGCGATGTGGCCATGGTCTATCCGGTCGCACCAACGGAAGCAAATCTGAAAGGAAAAGCCTCCACCGAAACGGCCTTCTCCATTGCCAGGGATCTGTATCCCAATGGAATTGATTTTGATTTCATGGATTTTGAATCACTTGACAGATGCAAAATTGAAAATAAAGAGTTGAATGTCAGCGGCGAAAAGTACAAAGTGCTGATATTACCTGCGCTTTCTGCCGTGCGATATTCCACGGTAGTAAAGGCGCTTGACTTCTTCAGGTCCGGAGGTATTGTTCTGGCAGTGGGAGCACTGCCGGAAGCCAGCGACAGGATCGGGGGAAATGATCCCAACCTTCAGGCCATGATCAGCGAGATGTTTGGAACAACCTTTACCGAAAAACACGATACAACCATCGTCTACACCCAAAAAAGCAAAACGGGAGGAACAGGCCTGTTTATACATAGTCCGCTGGAGGCAAAAAAAATGATTGCTAACCTGATAAAAACCGATTTCAAGGTAGTTTCCGCAGAGACTGTTCCTGGAATTATGCACAGGAAAATAGGCAACAGGGATCTCTATTTCGTTTATGGACTTCCCAAGAATTCGGAATGTGTTTTCAGGGCTTCAGGGAAAGTTGAACTCTGGAATCCCTGGGATGGAACCACAATACCGCTTGCAGTTTCAACCATTTCGGAAGAAGGGACTACCATCAGGCTTCCGCTTGAAAAATCAGAACCTCAATTGATTGTCTTCAGTCCGGGTAAACCAGAAATCGAGAAGTTACCTGCCAAATCGGTCAGCGCAGAGATCCTCAAAGTGGATGGAAACTGGGATTTCGAGCTTAAACCAACGCTCGACAACAAATATGGCGATTACCGCCTTCCTGCTTTTGAAGGCAAATTGGGTGCGGAAGTGTGGCAAATGAAATATGAGCTGGAAACCTCCATGGTAGTGAACGCTCAGGATCCGAATTTGGACGATCACAACTGGTCTGTTTGCGATGTTTCCTATGGACCGCAATTTTTCAAGCTTGGCCCTCTTTCTTCAACTTCTGATTCAACCTTGATAGAGGCAAAATTATCTGCATTTGATAAGGTTGACTTCAGCCAGCCTGTCGAGGTCAATGGTGTTAAATACAGCTGGCAGCCTTATGAATTCTCCTGGAGATGGGGATTAAAGGAGGATGCCGGTCACCAGGGATACCACGGGCTGAAAGGTCAGGTCAACAATGAACTAATCTCTTTTGGAACCATCGATAAATCAAAAAAGCACATGCCGGTCTATCCGCTTAAAGCAGAGGAGGCGGGATCAATTTACTACTTACGGACCAATGTTTTGTCGCCAGGTTTGATAAAGGCAAGGATTATCCGATCCGGACTGTTGCCTGAAAAAGTTTATCTGAATGGCAGTCTGCTTGAACCTGGACTTGACAGGGTGACCTTGAAACCGGGGAACAATTCGCTCTTGCTCAAGTACAACAAAGTGGGCAGAGGAACTTTTGTACTTGAAAATACTGTGGTTTCAGGAAAAATTGAAAAGGCTGTTTCGCTGGCTACAGACTGGTATCTGAATCCCGCTATTTTACCCTTTGTTGCAATCACAGCCACGCCTAATCCTTATGGGTGGTACCGTTTTAAATCGCCTCCGGGAGTCCGGGCAATATTCATTACATCAAAAGTGAAACCTGAAATATGGGTGGATGGGAAAGAAATTGCATGCCGGCCAGGACAACTCGAAAAGGGAAGGATAGATGATCCAAACCTGACGATCTGGAAAGCTGAGACGACAGAAACCATACCAAACTCCGTTGTTGTGGCGCTCAGACTGGAACAGGTACCAGGATTTTTTGGTGGTGCAGCCATTCCTGAGCCCATCGTTTTCGAATGTGGAAAGGGTAAAATTCTGGCAGGGGATCTGGCTGAAAATGAATCCTTGAAAACTTACTCTGGTGGAATGATTTACAGTAAATCCATTGCCATGAATGCCAAACAGGCAAAATCCTGCCTGACGCTAAATCTTGGCAAAGTGGTCTCTTCGGCTGAAGTTTCTGTCAATGGAATATCGATAGGCACGAGATTGACTGCTCCATGGACATTTGATCTGACAGGCAAACTAAAGGAGGGTGAGAATGTAATAAAAGTATTAATTTACAACACCATGGGAAATCATTACCTGACCACTCCTTCCCAGTATGTTGGAAGGATAAATTCAGGTTTGATTGGTCCGGTCACCATCGAATTCAAATGATCCTGAAAGCCTATTTTAATTTTATAATTGCTGTAATTGTCAAACAATGAAAAATTACTTACCAGTTACCATCCTACTGATTCTTTTGTTTGGTTTAGGTATACCATGCCTGGCTCAAACGAATGTTCCCCAGCCAATCTACAAACCATTTGTCAACCAGGCAGGATACAACTTAGGAGAAGCCAAACGATTTGTCTGTTATGGTGCTCCCGACAATACTCCCTTTAAAATTATCAATACCAAAACTTCAGTGACGGTTTTTGAAGGCAAAATGCTGAACAACCAGGGCTGGTTTACAGAATTGAACCCGGTTTCAGCCGGTGATGAATATGTTGTTGAGGTGGAGAGTCGAGGCAAATCAGTTCCTTTCTGGATTGCAGACCATTTGATGGAGAAAGTCTCTTCCAAGCTGGCCTATGATTTTTTCGCAGACGTTCGCGGTTTTGAAGATCTGGACAAGTATGACATGTCGAAAGTTTATGGCGGCGGTCCTTCCCGGGATGGGGGTGCCTACGGACTGGAAACTGTTTTTGAGGTGTTGCAGTATGCAAGCAATCCTGCCCTCTACGATAACTGGAAAGCTGAGATGGGTAAGAATAAGATGGCCGACCTGATCGCCTTGATATTATGGCATGCCGAATTTGCCTACAAATATGTAGATTACAATGGACCTACAGGGTATCGCCACGGAACGCTTGGCTATGAAGGCGAGCAACGCATGAATTATGATTATTGGAATACACTTGATCAACTGGCTGCAGTTTGCGCGGCCTATCACTCGTTTCTGAAACCCTACTTGTCGGAAGAAAAATTCAACAAATACCGCAAGGCCTGTCTGGATAACTGGGAAAGATACGACAGAAACAAAGTGGTCAGGTACTGGACGTATAGTGTAAAGTGGGTAGATTCCGGATTTCAGGAGTTTAACGAGATGGGCAACGCTTTTGGCCAATCCGTTTTTAGCAACCTCTTCATGTATTTGTGCGAAAAAAATGAAAAGGGTGGACACCCTGAGAAATTTCTGAAATATGCTCAAGAGAGTGTGCAGGATATTATCCACAACTGGGACTTCAACAATCCGCGCCACATGTGGTGGATCCGCAATGCAGAACACATCACCCCACAATCATTGGCCTGGTTCCTGATGGTTGCCCCTGAAGAAGCTCCTCCGGGAACCCGCGAAAAATTGGCTTCCTGGGCCGTTTATATGAAGCAGATGACTAACAATTTTTGGATGTACAGAAAGCACAATGAGACTGAATGGGCTCATCCCAAGACCAAAGAACTAGGTGGTGCACCAGCTTTGGGAGGATCAATGTTTGCCGTGGCTTATCTTTTGAATGATCCTGCCTTGCGAAAGTTGGCCTGGGCACAGGTTGATTTTGTTTTTGGGGTTAATCCGGTTGGAACCCATCTGAGTAATAAAAGTGAGGAGCGGGTGAAAATCGGCGGCTATTGGGAAGGAGTGGAAGATGGCTGGCCGCAGGCACATCCAGATGGCTACGGAAAACTTGGACTGGTTAGGGGCACCCTGGACGGTACTCCTCTGGATGGTCAGTTTCCTATTGCCAAGCAGGTCGAAAAAATAATTGGGGAGAACAACGGTCAGATTTTTGGCAAAAATGCCTATGCCACCGAAGGGTGGTGTGTCTCTAACCGTGGCTGGGAGGCAACTGTTACTTTTGCTACCCTGGGATCGCAACATATCAAAATCTACGATGAAGCATACGGGAAAGAAATCACAACTGCGAAACCTGGACAAATAGTTACCATTGAGCTGAGAGCTGCCTTGGATCAGGATTGGAACAAGCAAGACAAAGGTTGGGTGGAATTAAGCAAAATGAAAGGTGCCTCTGAAAAACTTGAAGTCATTGAGACTGCTTGCAATTCCGGGTTGTTCACTACTAAATACAAGGTTCCGGTACTAAAAGCTGGTGACGAAATTGTGGTTTCATATGGCTACTTTGGATTCGGAACAGAAGCAGTCATAAAAATTAAATGACCTTTTTCAACAAAATATGAAGAAAATCTATCTTTCAATTTTATTAGTTGTTGTTTCGCTGATTGTTGTGGGGCAAAAAACTGTTGAATGGGTTTCAACCACGGAAGCTCATCCCTGGGTTCAGCAAAACGAACTGAAAACAATGGAGCCTGCTGCAATACCTGATGTTACCATCAACTCCAAGGTACAACTCCAATCCATAGAGGGGTTTGGCGGTTGTTTTAACGAACTGGGCTGGACTTCATTGAGTACTCTTTCAGAAGTTGACAGAGAAGCGGTTTTAAAGGAACTTTTTCAACCTGGGTTTGGAGCCAACTTTTCGATTTGCCGTATGCCTGTCGGCGCAAATGATTTTTCAAGGGATTGGTATTCTTATGATGAAACGGAAGGTGACTTTGGACTCAAAAATTTCACCATTCACAACGACCGCGAAACGTTGATCCCTTTTATCCACGAGGCTCAAAAATTCAATCCAAAACTTATCCTGTGGGCATCACCCTGGAGCCCTCCTTCCTGGATGAAATGGAACAAGCACTATGCTTGTGCTATGACCTCCCCCAAAATGGACAAGAAATTTCAAAATGGCCTAGCATCCGAAAAAGAGGGAAAGGAAAGTACCAACATGTTTATTCAGCAGGAGCCCTATTTTAAAACATATGCTCAATATTTTGGCAAATTTATTGAGGGCTACCGGAAGGAAGGAATCAAAATTTCTACCATTATGCCACAAAACGAATTCAACTCCTGCCAAATATTCCCCAGTTGCACCTGGACTGCTGCCGGATTGGCAACATTTATTGGCAAATACCTGGGTCCGGAGATGAGAAAATTGGATGTTGAGGTGATGTTTGGTACCATGGAACGCGCCAATGAGGCATTGGTTGATACTATTCTGAATGATCCCCTGGCAGGACAATACATCAAGGGAGTTGGTTTTCAATGGGCCGGTAAAGGTGCCATTGCGGGGATTCACAAACGTTATCCGAACCTGAAGCTCTACCAATCTGAACAGGAGTGCGGAAATGGCAAAAACGACTGGAAATATTGTTGCTACACTTGGGGCTTAATGAAACACTACCTAAATAGTGGTGCCAACTCCTATTTCTACTGGAATATTTCACTTTTCAAAGGAGGTTTCAGTCGGTGGGGTTGGCAGCAGAATTCATTGGTAACCATTGATCCGCAAACTAAATGTTTCAAATTCAATCATGAATTTTATTTATTGAAACATCTTAGCCACTTTGTCCATCCAGGCGCAAAACTATTACAAACAGAAGGGGTCTTCAATAATTTGCTGGCTTTCAGAAATCTTGATAAGAGTATCGTTGTTGTGGTTCAAAATGATACAGGAGCAGACAGAACAATAATTCTAAGTGTGGATCACAAAATAGTTGAGGTTAAATTGGAAGCAAATTCTTTCCATACTTTGGTTTTCCGATAGCTCAAAATAGGTTCCGATCTAAACATAACTGTGTACCATCAAATATAAATTTTGAAACACTGAATCCGCAACTTGCCGGAAATGGGTTATAGCT
>Ga0118677_10001171_pt1 | contig 56383 bp, 44 predicted proteins | sample AliMusrvi5mmetaG_FD_86154 | JGI IMG/M metagenome (GOLD analysis project Ga0118677, IMG submission 86154)
TATGCTAACAGAGGGGCAGGTAGTGGGGCAAGTGGTGCAAGGTCGTTCCCGCCCCGGCGCGCCTTCAGTCGAGTATTAGTGATGCATGTTGATTCTGGATAATGCAGGCTATTGAATCGCCCGTACGTCGTCGATGATATTCGCGATGAGGTAATTCCAGTTCATGAACCCCAGGTTCAGCACCCCCTGGCCGGTCTCCGGAATATAATACTCGTGCATGCCACCGTTCGCGGCGATGTCCCGCGCCAGCAGGGTGATCACCTTCGCGGCAAAGGCCTTGGCATCGGCATGGAACCCATAGTCCAGTAAACCGCGGAATACCAGGTAGTTCGGGATCATCCAGACCGGACCAAGCCAGTTGGAGGGGTTGCTGGTAGCGTCGAGATTATACATCGGCTCGTTCGCTGCCAATGAGCGGAGACCCGCGGGGCATCCCAATGCCTCTTCGTCATTCAAATGCAGATCGACCAGTGCCTGCGCCTGTTCCGGGGTTGCCACGCCGGCCCACAACGGCATGAAGCCCGTCCACACGCGGATGCGCAGCGGCAGGCAATGCCAGAAGACCCCTAATCCCGAGTTGAGCCAGGGAATTTGCCGGTCGGTGGTGCACTGCAGGTCCACACTATAAAAGAAACGGTCGCGCTTATCCCAGCAATAGTGCTGAATGGCTGTCGCGAGTGCCGCGCGCTTTGCACGGTAGACACCAGCTTGCCTGGTATTGCCAACAGCGTCATGCAACGCGGCGATGGCTTCGAATTCTTTGATGAACAGGCAATTCAGGTAAATGGATCCCGAACTGTTGCGCGGGCGTCCAAACGTGCAGGGGTCGTTGTCCACGCCGATCACCGCGCCGGAGCGCCAGTAGTACAGGCCGGTGCGGGCATCAAAATACATCGCATCATAGTGCGCAAGGAAGCGGTCGATATCCGGCAACCGGTCGGCAATCCATGTCGTGTCGCCGGTTTCCTGGCAGATGAAATGCACGAACTGGGCGAATACCGGTTTATGCTGGTTGGGTTCGTCGAACTCCTCGATGCTTTTCGCAAAGAGATCTTCCGCACCCAGATACACGCTGTGCGGCATCGCACCATTGGGCAATTGGAAAGAGAGAAAATTGAGAATGCACCCGCGCATCGCGGTATGCATGCGCTCGCGCATCTCCGCCGGCGCCGCGGTCAGGCGCATAATCCGCGCGATCGCCACCGCGGCAAAGTAAGTATCCCAATCCCACAAGCAATGCTCATAACCCGCTCCGGGTACAATATAGGGATACGCGAAACGGGCGATCGGTTCATGGTACATCCGCCCATAGTTCTCCGCCAGGTGTGACAGGATCAGGTCGCATTCTTGATCGAGCATGTGTACCCCCTGATAATGACGTGGGACCACGTTGCGATATGTCGCAACAAGCCTATGTAGAGCTTGTCCAAAAGTCACGCATTTGCCTCGCGGTGTCTTTTTCCGCCAGACGTTGTCGAGAATTCCACGTTTGTCTCCCTGCGATAAAGTGTGGGATTCTCTTTGTTCGATGGACTCACGATCTTCGATCTAGCCTGACGAAAAAATTCTTTCGCGATCCAAATACGTGGACTTTGGGATAGACTCGCTGTAATTATCCGATGACCTTGCCGGTAATGACCGTGATCCAGAAGGCCAGAAAATCGGGAATATGGAAGTGGAAAAAGGGGAGACTGGCGATGCCTTGATTCTCACGCCGGCGGGCAATGGCCTGCAAGCGGTCTTGCTGTTGGGCTTCCTGCCGGCGGTGTGCCATTTCGCGGAGGGAGGCGATTTCTTGTGGCGAACGGCGGACGACCATCAGCACATTGGATAATTTACGCGACGTGGACATGATGCACTTGCCGTCAAAGGCAATGCCCGTCGAACCACCGCCATCCAGCGCCATGGCGTCCGTGCAGCCTAATTTAATTAAGATTTCGGCGCATTGCGGCAGCAATACATGACCGGTCTCAACCATCACCACCTGATTACCCGGCAAGACACCGACGACGATGCGTGCGGTCAGGCGCTGCATATAGCGATCGTGGAACCCTTGCGCCGTGGGGTTGCAGGCAGGTTGTCCATCCTTTACCAGGCGCAATCCACCTTGTAGGACGCTCTCAAAACCGGCCCAACCGGTCGGCGATGGCGGGCTGTCAATGATGGTGGCGATATTGTCGGGGGTGACGACCAGCGCTGACCCGATACCGGCGGCATACACAAGTTGTCGTCCTCGAACGACAACGTCGCCGATCGGTTCACCGTTGTGCAAATCAAAGAAGGTGCCGGTGATCTGGGCCAGGCAGCCCGAATCCTTCACAAATTGGGTGAAACTTTTCCGTTTGTCCGGCTCTTCCGTCGCGACGCCCGGGGTAAGCAGTAATGCGGGATCATTTAAATCAATGGTGATGACATGCAGGTTAACGTTGTCGATGGTGAGGCGTTGATAACGTAGACTTTCCGGCGCGGCTGACACCGGCAACACGATACCCACGAAGAAAGCGCAGACCAGAATACACAGAAGGGACTTGACCGGAAATACCGGTTGAGTGGATTTTACGCGCCTTTTGTTGACTGGCAAGGCACACTTTTCACACTTTGTCCAGCGAGACAAACGTGAAAAGTGCAACACTGCCAGACGGCAAAAGAGGCCGAAAGACACCAGTTGGCATTTCCGGCCAAGTCTAATTGGCGAGGATCTCATAAACATCCAACAATCGCAGTCACATATCGACAGATGCCGATGCATGGGCAGTGTCGCGAGCCCGCATTATTTCATGAACGCATGAATAATGCTACAGCTAGCCGAAGCTTTATTCGCTTCGCGAATAAAGCGGGCGAGTGATTATGTTTCGTCACGCACCGTGCGCGAGCTGATACTCGCGTTCTACCCTCTTATATATAACGGACCGGAACACATCCGTCAACCCGTTAGCCTGGCAAGCGGGTTATATTTTGATGAAAACACGAGAATCCAGGACGTTCAATCATGAATTAGCCTGAATAGGATACCCGTTTTTCAGTATAGTTCACACCTGTCCTCGATCGCCTTCGGTTACACGTGACCGAAGGCGATCGAGGTAGGGTGAATTAATAAAAAAACTTGCAGGGAGTTGGCACATGTACGGCGAAAAATGTGGAAATACCTACTACTATCCTGCATTATTCATGAATACATGGATAATGCTTCAGATAGCCGACCTGCATTATTCATAACATTCCGAATAATGCCACAGTTAGCCCGGCAGTCAATTCGTTCATGAATAATCCGGGCTGAAGTTTTTTCGCATCGCGAATAAACGGGCTATTCATCTTCTTTCATTTGGCTGGTCTGTTGTGGAGAAATCCTGACACCTATTGTGAACATGATGACTGCTATCGATTTTTACCTCATCTGGCATCATATCGTTTTTGGCATCACCTGCCTTGCCGTCACTATTTTTATTTTGAGCGGCTTGGAAGATCTGGTGTATGACCTTGTCGGCTATTGCTGGGCGTTCTACAAGTTCACCATGTTCGCCAATCGCGATCGCGTCACGCTGGAAAGTCTGCGCGTCCGCGAACAGCAACAGATTGCGGTGATGGTGCCGGCATGGAAAGAAGCCGCGGTCATCGGAAAAATGGTCGAGAATATCCTTGACCGGGTCGAATATCGCAATTATACGATTTTCGTTGGCACCTACCCCAATGATCCAGAGACGCAACGCGCGGTTGACGAGGTGGCAGCCCTTCATCCCCAGGTCGTGAAGGTCGTGACCAGTCGTCCCGGGCCGACGAATAAAGCGGATAACCTCAATCAAATCTACCGGACCATTCGCGCCTGCGAGCGATCGTTGGGGATTACCTTCGATATTTTTGTGATGCATGATGCGGAAGATCTGGTGCATCCGTATTCATTTCTGCTCTATAACTACTTGATTCCGCGCGTCGAAATCATCCAACTGCCAATCCTGCCGCTGCCTGTCTCTCATCACCAATGGACGCATTGGGTCTATGCTGATGAATTCACGGTGAATCATATGAATGATGTGATTGCGCGGGAAAAGATGGGTGGTTTTGTGCCGTTTGCCGGCGTTGGGACCGGATTCTCGCGGCGCGCATTGCGCATTATTGAGAATGAATCAGACGAAGCGCTCTTCAACGAAGGATCCCTGACAGAGGATTATAGCTTTTCCCTGAAGGTGAAGTTGAAAGGGTTACAGTCGATTTTTGTGCGCCTGGTACTGGGCGATGACCAGTCACCCTGGTATCTCCCGCTCAGTAAACGCCCCGGGTTTATCGCGAATTGGGCCTATTTCCCCATGGATCTAACCCGGTCAATTCGGCAGAAAACACGCTGGATAACCGGGATATCGCTGCAGGAATGGGAGCGCACCGGTTGGAAAGGGAACCTGATTATCCTGGAGAATCTCTTCAAGGATCGCAAGGTGTTCTTTTCCTCGTTGGCAAATGTCTGTGGCTACTTGACGCTGCTTTACTTCCTCTTTTCCGCGCTGGCGTCCTATTCACCGGTGTTCGCCAAGCTTATTCCCCTCATCCCACCAGGCAGTTTTCTCTACCCATTCATGATCATCGCCTCCTGGTTGATGGTGTTTCGGCTGACGCAACGGTTTGTGCTGGTGACCATGGTGTATGGCCCGATCGCCGGGCTCCTGTCGGCGCCGCGCATGATCTTCGGCAACATCATCAGCATTATCGCAGCATACCGCGCACTCCAGGCATACTGGGCTAGTCGAAGGGGGAAGTCCAGTGTGCAGTGGGATAAAACTGATCACGTCGAAGGCATCGGCGAGATTCCTATGGGAGCGACGGTGGTCCCCAAAAAGGAAGCGCGGGAACGTCCCACCCTCAATGAATGCCTGGTGGCGCTGGAGTCCAGTGACACGCCGGTGATTCTGCACGGTTTGGAAAGCATTCCTCGTGATGTGCCGGAAGATGTACGCGCACACATTCTCGTGCGGCTGGCGCAATTGACTGGCCCGACGCAGAACCCGCATCTTCGCGCAATGGTCGCGCGCGTCAGCGGGTTCTTACGCTGGCCGGGCACCGACCGTCTGGTGGTGAATTTATTGTATGATCCGGAATGGGTCGTGCGCGCCAATGCCGCGCGCGCGATGCTGAAATACCCGCATTATCCGGATTTGCTCATCACCGCGTTCGAACATCACGACCGTTTTGCCTGGGATGTGATGGTGCGTGAACTCGAGCAGAATGATACCGCCCGGCAATTTCTGGAAACCTGCGTGGATAACACCACGGGGGGACACATGATTACCGTGCTCACCCAGGAGTCGCGCCTTTTCCTGCGCGAGATGCGGGCGTTAGAAATCGAGCAGCAAGGACTGGGGTGCGCGATGCGTGACGTACCGCCCGCATTCACGGAAGAAGTACCCTGACCCCCGGAGTGACACATGGCACAAGCCACGTCTACGCGCCCCATTTATCTGGATCATCATGCCACCACGCCAGTCGACCCGCGTGTGCTCGGGCAGATGTACCCCTACTTTTCACAGTATTTCGGCAATCCGGGTTCTGACCATGCCTATGGTATCGAAGCCGGTTGTGCCATCGAGCGTGCCCGGCAGCAGGTAGCTGCGGCACTGCAGGCGCGGGAAGATGAGATCATCTTTACCAGCGGCGGTACAGAGGCGAATAATCTGGCGATTGCCGGCGTCGCGGAACGTTACGGCGAGCAACGCCGGCACATGATCACCTGTCAAACCGAGCATATGGCAGTCTTAAATGTCTGTCGAGAGCTGGAACGGCAGGGGTGGGGGGTGACCTATCTGTCCGTCGATGAGCAAGGGTGCCTGGATTTAGAGGACCTCAGACGGGCCATTACCGCGGAGACGACCCTGATTTCCATCATGGCCGCGAATAATGAAATTGGCGTATTGGCGCCGCTCGCGGAGATTGGGGAGATAGCGCACGCTCACAATGTGCTCTTTCACACCGATGCCACGCAAGCCGCGGGTTTACTTTCCCTTGATGTGCGGGCGATGCAGATCGACTTGCTCACGCTGTCGGCCCATAAAGTCTATGGACCGAAAGGCGTCGGCGCACTGTATGTGCGAAAAACGCCGCCTCCAGGACTGCTCGTGCCCCAGGTGCGTGGTGGCGGACATGAACGCGGGTTGCGTTCGGGGACATTAAATGTGCCTGGTATCGTGGGACTTGGTGAAGCGCTGGGGATTGCGGTCAACGAGCAGAAATGCGATACAACCCGCTTGCGCGACTTACGAGATCGTCTGTGGGATGGGCTATCCGCATCGATTACCGGGATCGTTCGCAACGGCCATCCGACAAAGTGTCTCCCCAATAATCTCAATGTGGCCATTCCGGGGGTCGATGCGCAGAATATGTTAGCGCTGTTGCGGCCAACGGTCGCGCTCTCAACCGGTTCCGCGTGTCATACGTTTACCCGTGAACCCTCACACGTCATTCTGGCACTCGGGAAATCTCCGGAACATGCGCGGTGCACCCTGCGTATGGGCCTGGGACGCTTCACCACTGTGCAGGAAATCGCTGACGCAGTCCATCAGATCAGTTCGGCGGTTTCCCAATTGCGCGGATAGCCATTGTGGCCCACTAAACGGACCGGGCAATTAACATACCCACTGTGCATTGAATTATACATAGGATTTGAACTATTTTTCACAAGGTAGTTGACAAGTCGGGGGTCTTACCGTATTCTAATTAGACAATCTCAATCTCAGTGAGGTATTAACGGGATCCAGGCAGCGTCGCTTCTTTCGTTTCATCGCGGCGCCTCATACAATTGAATAGGACGTAAGGAGGGGGGAAAATGACTTACGACAAAGTGCAACGTTGGGTGCACTCGCTTCCGGGCAGCATTTGTATCTTATTTTTGCTGTTCGGCGCAAGCGGTATGCTACCTCAGTCTGCGCAAGCTGCGCAGGCGAAATCAGTACTCGTACTCTACGATTCTTCAGGGACCTGGGGGAAAAACGGTTGGATCTATGCGCAGGAGATGGCCAATCTTGTGCGCCATTTCGATGTCACCGTTACCACCCAGACTATTGAATCCTATGCGGCGGGTACCCTCAACAAATATGATGCATCATTCTATGTCGGTGCGTTGTATGACAACCCGATTCCCACCGCGTTTCTGCAGGATGTCCTGACCACGACGAAACCCATCTGCTGGATGGGTTACAATCTGTGGAAAGTCGCCTGGACCTTCACCAATGGTGCTGTCTATCTAAACCCGGCATTTGAGCAAAAGTTCGGTGTGCAATACTGGGGATTCGATACCAGCGGCTATCCGCAAGTCTCCTACAAAGGGGTCTTGCTGGGTAAAGACCAGATTGATCCCACCATTAATTACATGTATGTGACAAACACGACGTTGGCGTCGGTGAAAGCCTATTGCGTCAATGCCAGTGGCGTGCAAGCACCCTATATCACCAAAGCAGGGAATTTCTGGCACGTTGCGGATAACCCATTTACCTATGTGGGTGCGACCGACCGGTATCTCGCGTTCGCCGATGTGCTGTTTGATATTCTCGGCAGCACGCAAGTCGAACAACACCGTGCGCTGGTGCGTATCGAAGATGTCAGCCCGGTCACCGATCCGGATTCGATGAAAGCCGTCGCTGATGCGCTGTATCTACGGGGTATCCCGTTTGTCGTCAGTGTGATTCCAGTCTATACGGATCCCTTTGGCACCTGGAATAACGGCGTGTCGGAAACGTATAATATGAAGAATGTGCCGGAGTTCCTGGACGCCCTGCAGTATATGGTCGATCATGGTGGGAAGTTGTTGCTCCATGGATACACCCACCAATATGACACAACGCTGAATCCGTTTACCGGCATTACCGGTGACGATTTCGAGTTTTATCGCGTGACGCAATCCAGCGATGGCCTGATTCACTATGCGGGGTCATTGCCGGGCGATACCACAAAGTGGGTTACTGACCGCGTGAACAAGGCCAAGAAAGCGATGACCAATTGCGGATTCACCCCGTTGGGGTGGAATACGCCGCACTATACCGCGTCCGGGCTCGATTATAAGGCAATTGCCAGTATCTTCAAGCTTGATTTCTGTCGGGGATTATATTTTGCGGATGATACCGATCCGACGAATATGTATTTCCTTCAGCAGATGGCGCCCTATGTCATTCGCAAAGATACCTACGGCGTAAAGCGGATCCCCGAGACTATGGGCTACATCGACCCGTGGGGTGTAACCGGGCTCTATCCGCCGACGTTGCCGCAGGACATGCTGACGCGCGCGAATGCCAACTGGGTGGTGCGCGATGGGTGGGCAAGTTTCTTCTACCATCCGTATCTCGATATCAGCTACCTGACACAAACCGTCGATCTTCTCAAACAACGCGGATATACATTTGTGTCTGTTGACAGCAGCACACTGTAAGTCCACAACCAGCCCCTCGAAGAGTCCGGCAACGGACCCTTCGAGGGGCACAACACATTGGATTAGGGGTCGTTTCGGCCTCCGACCGCTGACCTTCCCTGCCCGGCCACGTTGGATTTCCTGGCGATGTATCTTTGCATACATCCCTGATTTCCGCCTAGCCAGGCACGGAACGTAAGCGGCCGGAGACCGAAACGACCCCTATTGTTATTGATGACGAATATCTGTCTTCATGACTCTCAGGACTTTTGCTTGCGAGCGTCTTGCCCTCCCCCCCAACCCCTCTCCCCGAGGAGAGGGGAGTTAGCGGAAGCGAAAGTCCTGACTCTTTCTCTCGAATTGCTGTTGATGTAATAATTGTTACAACGCTGGAAGGATAACTTCCACGACGTCGAAAGAAGAAAATGCTTGAATAGATGAATTTTTGCCAATGAGACAGCGGGCGAGGAGCGGTAGATGACGATGGGGCGACAACAGGACAGTGAGTTGCGACAGGTCGAAGTTGGACCAATGCGTTTACGGATCGTACAACCGCACGGCGGAATAGCGCAGCCGTTGCATACACTGACCCTTGCGGGCGGGCACGGCGCGACGCTGGTGGTGCTGGACGGCGATGGGCGCGAGTATCTCCGCGTACCAGCGGCGTCTGAGGTCACCTTCGTGGTGGGTGGAAGCCTGGGCACCCACACTATCCAGGCGTTGGATGCGCAGGATGCGGAGCTTGAATCGCTGACCTTCACCGTTGATGCACAGACGACGCTCGCTGATGATCACGGACGATTTACCGAACTGTTCGAGATCCTCCGAAGGACTTTATGCTGTTACAGCCCCACCGGAATAGAGCATATCACCTGGCGTGGTCGCGATTACCATTACTATTGTTCCTGGCTTCTCGACCACTCCCATGTGGCAAAAGGCATGAAATATTTTGGTTCGTGCAATGGCGAATATGTGGAGTTGGAAGCACAGGCGCAACGTGAAGATGGCATGATATGGAGCTTCGCCTTCGTCGATCATGCACCGGAGCATCAATATCATTACTGGGCATATCATCAACATGGATATGCGCGTTCTGATGGTGAATTACTGTTCACGCGCCAGCCGGTGGAAAACCACTGCGAATACAACTATGTCGACACCCTGCACTTCTCCTGGAAAGCCAGCGGTGATGACGGGTGGATGGCGCAATATCTGGACAGCGCGTGTAAGGCGCTGGAGTACAGCGTGACCGATCGCGCGAGGTATTCATCGAAATATGCGTTGCTCAAGCGCGGTTGCACCATCGATTCCTGGGATTTCCAAGCGCATGACGCCTACCTGGTACCCTATTTACTTGGTGGGGCGCAGATGATCGACCCGGATCGAACCAAATTTGTCATTTTTAACGGCGATAACACCGGGTATGCCTATGCCTGCGAGCAACTGGCAGAGATGCTGATCCGGGTTGGACGCACCAACGAAGCCGACGTATATCGCCATCGCGCCGGGGAGATCCGTGACAAATTGACGCGCATCGCCTGGAATGGGCGTTATTTTTTGCACCACGTGGAGGAAGACCCCACGGCGGAGCGCAATCTCGGAGTCGATGAGACGACACAGATTGTGATGTCCAATGCCTATGCGCTCAATCGCAATATTCCACACGCACAATGTGTGGCGATCCTCAACACGTATCGCGACCTCAGCGTCAATCTGCCGGAAGGGTCGCCCGGGGAATGGTATGCAATTTATCCGCCATTCGGAAAAGGTTTTGGCGCTGATAACGGCATCTGGCAATATATGAATGGCGGCGTGCACGGACACGCCGCGGGTGAATTGGCGCGCGGTGCGTTCGCCCACGGATTTGAGCAATACGGCAGCGACATCTTGTTGCGACTGCGTTCCCTGGCCCAGCGTGATAACGGGATGATTCGTTTTGCCTATACCGGAGCCGCCACACCGCCGCCGCCCGCGCAACAGTTTATCCCGATAACGCTATCAGGCGTAGCCAACATGGACCTGGGTTCCGGTCACGGCATGGTTCCGGCGTGGATGGATGATTTCCCCGGCAACGATATGCGCAACCTGCCCATCGGTATGCAAACCTTTGCAGATATCCCCTATCATATTGCCGATCCGGCTACGAACGACCATCGCGCAGCGGTAGCGGTGTGCGCCACGAATACGAAATTTCCCGCGGAAGTGACTATTCCCGTGGAACAACAGGCAGGCGCCATCTATTTGTTGCATACCGCCAGCAGTATCAGCGGGTCAGGGGTGGCCGGGTGCCTGCGTTTTGAGTATGATGATGCAACCACACAATCCATCTATATTCAGCAGGGGAAACACCTGGTGGGGTGGTGGATGCCGCATTTTACCGGCATTGTCGATGCCGGAACCGCCTGGCGAGGTGCCAATGGCGTCACCGGTGATGTCGGGGTGTGCTGGGTCGCAGTGGCCAATCCACAACCCGAAAAGCAGATCGCGCGTCTGGTGGTGGTCGCGGCGCAGGACGGCGCGATTTACAGTATCCTCGGTGTAACTTTAGCCGACCGCATGCCATACCATGCCCCCGAGTTGGCATCTTTCGGTGGACCGGACAACTGGTCGGGCGGCACGTGTATGGCAGCACTGCTCGAAGGTTTGGCGGGTGTGGGTGAGGAGGCGACAGCTTTCAGCGCCATCACGTTGTCGCCGCGTTGGACATCGGCCGATGTGACTACCGCGACGGTGACGGTGCGCTATCCCGCCTCGCGCGGTTATGTGGCATATCAGTATTTGCATGCCGCAACTGAACGGACTATCTCGCTTATCCTCACCGGTGGCGGCGACTCGGCTAACATACGTATCCTATTGCCGAAAGGTGTGCACACCGTGCGCGAAGTGACCATCAATCAGCAACCGGTCGTCGCACAGGTCGAGAACGTGGAGGACTCACATTATGCTGTCTTCCCTCTCGCATTAGGTGCCCCAGCGAATATTCAAGTGGCTTATTAACTCATGCGCATTACGCGACAACGCCCCCCTGCAAGACCCAGCCATGCAGGGGGGCGTAACCAGCAGATCTGAGATGTCGTTCACATTCGCTAACAGCAATGAAACGTCTTGCGGTTATCGCACGCCACGCGCTGCATGTCGTGTGCGCTTTTGTTCATACATCACTTCGTCCGCGTGAGCTAAGAGTTCGTTTAAGGAGAGCGGAGAAGCGGGGTTGAATACCGCGGCTCCCACGCTCATCGACAGGGGGAGCGCATAGGGGAGACGCGTCTGTCGGTCCGCTAGTTTTTGTTCCAGGCGGTCCAGGACTTCCACGACATCCTGCTCACCGATACCGAAAGCCAGGACGACGAACTCATCACCGCCCAATCGTCCGATAATATCCGAAGCGCGGAAGGTTTCCGTCAGGGCTTCAGCGGCCGCGGTAATGGCCAGGTCGCCCATTTTATGCCCCATACTATCATTGATCGTTTTCAGTCCGTCTAAATCCGTGTAAAACAAGGTGAACGCCAGTTGCATGCGTGACATCAGGCGCATTTGTTGCTCACTGATGGTGAAGAACCCCCGGCGGTTGTAAAGGCCGGTTAACGGATCGGTCAGCGACAGGCTGCGCAGCGTCGCTTGAAGGCGATGTCGTTCGATCGCATAGCGGATCGCGCGCGCTAACAATTGCGCGGTAACCTGCCCTTTGACCAGATAGTCCTGCGCGCCTTCCTGCACCGCGGTGACCGAGAGCGATTCATCGTCCATGCCAGTGAGCACGATCACCGGCACGTCCGCCTCTTCGTTGAGCAATTGCTGGCAGGTGTCGATCCCGTGACTATCCGGCAGCGACAGATCGAGCAAAACGATGTCGAACGCTGCAGGCGAGAGTTGCGCCAGAGCATCAGCCATGCGTGTTACATGGGTAAGCGCAAATCCCCCATGATTGGCTTCTAACAGCGTTTCGCGAATCAACCGCGCATCGCCCGGATTATCTTCAACTAGTAAGACGCGGATCGGCAGTGTGCTCATGGGTTTTATTCCTGTGCGAGGCGCACAACGGAAAACCAAAAATCCTCAATGGATTGAATGACAGTAATAAACTGGTCAATATCGACCGGTTTCGAGATGTAACAATTCGCATGCAAATCATACGACTTGAGAATATCCGTTTCCGCGGACGACGTAGTTAAAATCACCACCGGTATCCGGCGAAGATCCGGATCCGATTTGATCTCAGCTAAGACTTCTCGACCATCTTTGCGTGGCATATTCAAGTCGAGCAGGACCAGATCCGGACGCGGCACGTCATGGAATCGCCCTTCGCGGCGGAGAAATTCCATCGCTTCAACGCCATCAACAGCGACGTGGATGCGGTTATTCAATTTCCCTTCCCGCAATGCCTCTTGCGTCAGACGCACGTCCCCCGGGTTGTCTTCGACCAGGAGAATCTCGACAGGACGCTCAAACGGTAACTTGCTCATGAACAGTGCTCTCTTTCATCGGGAGTGTGAAATGCATCGTGGTACCGGCGCCCAGGGTTGATTCGACCCAGATATGACCGCCGTGGCGTTCCACGATTTTTTTACAGACCGCAAGGCCGATGCCGGTACCTGAGTATTCGGCTTGGGTATGGAGCCGTTGGAAAATGATAAAGATACGATCGGCATACTGCGGGTCGATGCCGATCCCATTATCGCGCACCGAAATCCGCCACATCGCGCCGGTTATTTCTGCCTGGATGTGAATGCGCGGTGCTTCCTCACCATGGAATTTTATCGCATTCCCCACCAGATTTTGCAACAATTGCGCCAACTGCACCGGATCTCCCTGCACCGACGGCAACGGGTCGTGTGTGATGGTAGTGTGTTGATCTTCAATCAGGAATTGCAAATCGAACAGGACGCGACTTAGCAGATCATCCAATGAGACCGGCTCAAATGGTTTACCGTGCGTTCCTACGCGTGAGTATTGCAACAAATCGTTGATAAGCGTCTTCATTCGTAAAGCGCCGTCGACGGCATAGTTGATAAATTCGTCTGCATCCTCATCCAGTTTACCCTTGTAGCGTCGCGACAGCAACTGGACATAGCTGCCCACCATGCGCAAGGGTTCCTGCAGATCATGCGACGCAATATAGGCGAACTGTTCCAGTTCGCTATTCGAATAGGCCAACTGCTGCGCGGTGGTCGCTAATAAATCTTCCGCATGCCGTCGTCGCAGCAGATGACCGAGTAGTGAGCAATAAAGGCTGATGCACTGTTGCTGATCGGCATCCAACGGGTTGCCGCTGATGAGCGCATCATTGACAAAGACGCCGGCGCCGCCCTCCGGAGCGCCAATGGGGGTGATCGCCGTCCAGGCGTTTTTGGCATCGGTCCCCCCACGTCCCCCCAGACCACCAGGCAGGACACCCCAGGTGTCGCCTCCGTCGCGCCACTGCTGACGCAACTGCTGCAGACTGGCCTCGTCGGTAAAGGTCAGGTGCGGGATGGCCGTGATCTGCCCGTCGAGATCAGTTCCATACGTGCCGGCCAGTTCGCCTTCTGGAGTGTTGGGCAAGTAGATTGCGCAGTGTTCGACATGGAGTCGCTCGCGCGCTAACGCCACGGCAGAGGAGAGCAGATCATCCAGTGTCGGACAGGCCATTAACTCATCCGTCGCCATGATGACGGCATGCAGGTCACTCGCGAGTTGGTGCTGTGCTAACTCCGAGTTTTTCAATGCCGTGATATCGCGCGAGATGCCCAGTAACCCCACGATTTCTCCCACCGTATTTAAAATCGGCATTTTGGTGGTGGAACCCCAGAGTTGCTTACCGTTGAGCAACACCTGCAACTCTTCTTTATTCAACAAAGGTTCAACAGTGCGCAGTACACACGCGTCGTCTTCGGCGAATTGATCCGCCAGCTGTGTAGGATAGAAATCATAGTCTGTAGTGCCCGATACTTCCGTCTGCGATAATCCGAGGCGCCGCGCCAGGGCCTTATTTACGCGGCGGTAGTGCCCGGTGGTGTCTTTGACAAAGATCAGGTCTGGGATCGTATCGATCAATGTGGCCAATAATGTACGTTCTTGCTCCAGTGTTTGCTCAATACGTTTCCGATTCGTGATCTCACGCGAAATTCCAAAGGTGCCAATGAGTTTCCCGTCTTCAGCATGCAACGGCAGTTTCGTTGTGGAGACCCAGGTGTCTCCGCGTCCCTCCCATGTTTCCCGCTCTTCTGCGTCAATCAGCGGTTTGCCGGTGCGAATGATTTCCTGCTCGTCACGTAAAGTCTGACTCGCATGATCAAGTGAAAAGAGATCGAAATCGGTCTTTCCGATCATATCCTCTGGATTCGCAATGCCGGCGCGTTGGGCAACAGTGCGACTGACGCGAATGAATCGGCTGTCCAGGTCTTTGAAATAGACAAGGTCATAACTGTGATCCAGTAACGCGTTCAACAATGTGCGTTCCAGCACGATCTCTTCATCAGCTTTCTCGCGCTCGCGCAGTAATAATAACCGCTGCTCACCACCATCGATTGGTATTCGTTGTTCAGTAAAGGCGAAAGTGATGTGATGACCGAGTTTATGCGACAGCGTAATGTGCCGGCAATCAGCAGTAGTAGATTCGTTGAACGCTGTATTCGTCGACTCGGACACCATGATGCGTGCCCAGGGAAGGCCACATAACTCTGCCGCTGTATAGCCCAACAACTGACAAACCAGACCACTGGCATAGAGGACATGGTCTTGCACATCGAGCATGAGAAGCGGATTGTCAGTCAGTTGAAAGATGTTGGCGCAGATCTTCTCGCGCGCCTGTTGTTGGTGATTAGCTGCGCGACGCAACACGGTCAGCCAGTAGAACAAACTGATAATCAGCGACAGTGTCAACACCTCGAGCCAAATCAGGCTGGCATGTTGGTTCGCCACGGGGTGTTGCAGGTGCCAATGCTGAAAATAGAGCATGCCCAGAGCGCCGAATTGCAATATGCCTATCAAATACGATAGCCATACTCCTAAGGATGTCGCTTCTGTTGTTGGGTGTGCCTGTTCCACCAACGCCATAATGAAGTCCTTGATGCGCTTTGGTGCTAGCTGAAGCCGCTGTGTCGCGAATATCGAGGGCTGCTAGCCTGCATTATTCATAACATTTCGAATAATGCCACAGTTAGCCCGGCAGTCAATTACTTCATGAATATTCCGGGCTAGACTCATATTCCATATCAACGGGAAGATATACAAAGAGACGGAGGCCGGCCAGACCGCATTACAGCTAACCCGCATTATTCATGAACACATGAATAATGCTTCGGTTAGCCAGAGCTTTATTCGCTTCGCGAATAAAGCGGGCTAACCACGGCTGTCTTCGCTAGGCGAAGACAGGAGGTCAGCGGGTTACGCGCGCTGCCGGTAGATCACTTCCAACACTTCTTCAGTCGTGGTGGGCGGAGGGGTAGACGCCAGTGCCCTCTGTATCATCTGTAGGGCATCAACGCGCGTATATTGCAATTGCTGCAGCACAGTTAACACTTCCTGCTCCAACTCCTGACCCGAGGTGAGTTGGGGGGTGGTGAACGTAGTCGTGTCACCGCCGTCCAACAGGAAATATGCCGCCATTTTTCCCTGGAGCTTCGCGATGATTTCTTTCGCTTTTTGCCGACCGACACCGGGCAACAGATTCAGAAAACGCATATCGGCGTTTTCGATTGCCGCAGCAATCTGCGGAATCGGCTGGGCGATCGCTTTCACCGCGGTCCGTGGTCCGATGCTCGCAACCTGAATGAATTGTTCAAAGAAATCACGTTCCAGTGGATTGCGGAATCCAATCATCACCGGCGTTGCGCGCGATTGATCGATTTGCAGATAATAATAAATGACTAATGAGACGTCCTGGTCTTCGACCGCCTCCGGCATCGCCGCCAGGATGGCCGGCGGCACCAACACTTCGTATCCCAACCCGCCGGCCAGCACGACGAGGGCGGCGGCTTTTCGCGCAATGACGGTGCCGCGTATATAGCTGATCATGGTGGAATCCTTTGTTGGAAATGTCGGTGGATCAGGCTCTCATTATTATACCTGATGATGCAATATTAACAACCGGTAACATCGAAAGGATCAGCAGGTTCGTACCGGAGGCGCATATTTGTGGGTCAGCGTGTATATGGTATCGAACGCGAAGATGAGCTCTTCAATGGAACAATGATCCTGGATGAAATGCGAAGTACAGAACAATAAGCCGCCATCAGCAAACATGGTGAGAAGACGCGTGATTTCCGACTGAAGAAAATCCAACTTGCCGAAGCCGATGGTCGTTTGCACATCCAGTCCGCCCATAATGGTGAATCGCGACTGAAAGTCCTGCCGGAAACGCGTCAGGTCCATGCCGGCGGATTCCTGATACGGGTGCAGCACGTCGTATCCCAGTTGCGCCACACCATCCAGCACCGCACTGACATTACCATCGCTGTGCAGGCTGAGGAACACGCCTCGGCGCTTTACGGCATCGCACGTCGGTTTGTGGAAAGGGTAGATCATCCGCCACCACACCTCCGGGCTGAAGAGCAAATGGTGCTGTCCACCCCAGTCATCGGAGACATGCACCATATCGACGCCGAGATCCATACAATTGTTGGCGAATATGCGGTTCCATTCCATTTGCCGCCGGTATAATTCGAGCATCTCTTCCTCGAAGAGGAGCATATAGGCCAGGTGGTTTTCAATCCCGAACAGACCATTGATAGGCTCGAAGATCCCCGGTGTTTGCACATAAACAAAACGACCTTTTTCCTCTTTGTAATACGCGATATCGCGGATTAACGAGGCATACGCCTCTTGATTGTTGGGGTCGTAAAAGGGAATTTGTAAGGCGTCCGCGGGCTCAATATTCTCACCGAAGGCCTGTTTGAGCGCGTCGTGGTTATAGGGATAGGGACCGCCGAAGAGGTGCGCGTAATCGAACTCGTAGTGGTCTTCGAACGCCTCGATAGAGCCGAAGGCGGCGGTGATCTGCTCGGTCATGTTGGCGCGCACCCAGCCGTAGACTGGAATGCGGTCTGGGCGTTGGTGGCGGATAGTAGCGATGACACGATCGCGAGAAAGCATGCTATCGTCCTTTCTTTGCCCGCATTATTCATGAACGCATGAAGGGTTAGCCCGCTTTATTCGCGACGCGAATAAAGCTTTGGCTAACCGAAGCATTATTCACGTGTTCATGAATAATGCAGGCTGTGAAATCACGGCATGCGCCGTTTGCGATATGCGGCCGGACCAATGCCGAAGACGCGCTGGAAGAGTTTGGTGAAATGGTGGCGATCATAAAATCCGCATTGTTCGGCAATGCGTTCGATGCTGTCGTTCGCATGGTGCAGCAGGATAGAGGCCTTCTCTAATCGTTTGTGTTGCAGATACTCCAGTGGCGTCTGGTGGGTGTGCGCCTTAAACAGGCGCACGAAGGCTTTTGCGCTCATCGCGGCGATGGGCGCGAAATCTTCATTCGTCAATCGCTGGTCAAAGTGCTGGTCGATAAAATTCAGCACGGCCTTGATGCGTTCGTCGGTCTGTGGTGAAGGCCAGAGTTCATCCGGCACGTGGGATAATGCGAGATGCAGTAGCGCGCACAGCGCCAGGCTTTGCTGTCGATTGAGCTGTTGCCGGTTGTCTGCCATGGGGTGGAGTATTAGTTGGATGAGTTCGCGGCTCTGATTATCGATGGTGAAGGGGAAGATGTGCGCGCTGAGCGTATCATATGGCGTCCCGGCCAGGAAATGCGTGAAGAAGTGATGGACGATTCGGCCCCCACGGCGCGTCGGTTTCACCCACTCCCCGATTGGACACCCGATCATCAGATTATCTGTCTGCTCACCAGCGTCGGCGCCGGAAAAACGGGTGGTAAATGGTGTGTTCGGCGCAATGAGCAACAGGCATTCCGGCGTTAGTGCGAATCGTTCCTCCCTCAATTGCACCTCGGCCCCCGCTTCGCGATTCCAGTACAGACGCCAGTACGGAGCAGCCAGATTTGCATGATTCCATAACTGAACAACCCAATAATCAAAGCGCAGGATTTCCAGCCCGGCCGTATAGTAACCTTGCTGTGTTGTCGGCAATATGCCATCACGGTAAATGTGCATTTTATACATAAAATAGTTCTCGTGCGCCCTTGTGAATCCGTCGTATCCAGTCGATAGTATGGTACGCGTTACCCGGGTCCATGGTCAAGCGTAATCCCGGGATTGCACGCCATTTCACGCCAGATGAGGTGTTATTATGAGTCACGCCACTCAACTCCCTGCCGAGAGCACCGTGAAACCCACGGTCGTCACTTTCGGCGTCTGCGCCGCGGGCGACCCGCGCATTGATCAGGAAGCTCGACAGCGGACGGTGAACATTATACACACCATTGCCGAGATTATTGCCGCCAACGTCCGCCTGCCGGACGGTACGCCGGTTAACGTTGTCTGGTCGCCGATTCTCATTGACGGCGAACGTCAGGCGGATATTGTGGCCCGGCAATTTAAAGAGGCGGGAGTAAATGCCATCGTTTGCACACCGGACACCTGGGCATTTCCGCAATTGTCACTGATCAGCCTGCTCGCGCACTTTCCCACCGATACGCCGATCAATATTACCTGTGGCAATAGCGCCCCCAAACCGGGTGTCGTCTTTGCGCACGCGGTGAATGGCGCACTGGCGCAGTCCGGTCGCCTGACCCATTTGAACGTGGGGAGTTGGGCGGATACCGGTATGGAACCTGCCCCGTCGGCCGCTACGATCACTGCACTAGTGGACTGGTGTTATGCTGCCCTAACGGTCGTCGGGTTGAAGGGGCGGCGCGTCGTAGTGTTTGGACACGATTCCATGGGGATGGAAACCGCCCTGGCGCACATTATCCCCACCCGCAACGCCTTCGGGATAGAGATCACCCGTCTGGATATGAAATTACTCGCCGATATGGTGAACAAAGGCGCGTATGACAAGCACGAACTCAACGAATTCCGCGCTTGGCTCCAGCGGCAACTCGGATCACGTCTCGATCTTTCCCAAGCCGGCGCCGCAGAGAAACTGGATATTTCACTGGCCACATATCTGGTAATGCGAAATCTAATGGCTGATCTCAATGCGGTGGGCGGCGGCTTCATGAATCAACTGGAGTGGGGTAGCGACCCACGCGGCATCCCCATGCCGATCGTCGATCTGGGTGAATCGCTTTTCAACTCCACTTTCGATCATCGCGGCCCCAAAGCCCCGATGCCCTTCGCCACCGAAGCCGACGCACAAGGACTGCTGACGATGCTCTTCACCAGTTGGCTTTCCGGCGGAAATCCGCCGCTCTTTATGGATTTCCGTAAAGTGTGGGAAGCCGAAGAATTACGCGCGGTGGCCACTAAACTGAAAGTGCCATACTCGGATGCCGATATCTGGGCGCAGCGTGGCATTGTTGATGGTGACAATTCGGGCTCAGCCAGTCTGAACTGGTCCGCGCTGCCCGGCGCGTCCGTCGATGCGGTGATGAAACAGGTGAGCATGCCCAGCGCCGAGCCTGATTACTTCCCTGGCGGCGGCAACAGCGTCACCTTTATTTCCCCCGGTGGGATTGAAGGCATCGCGTGCCGGATGGCGTTCAGTCAATTGAACGGTATGTTCAGCATGTTTTGGGACGAAGCGTTCACCGTGGACTTGCCGGGCCCGCTGGCTGACATGGTCGCCAACAGCTCCAATGTCACCTGGCCGCATACCTGGGTGGTACCGAAACATGCCACGATGGTTGAATACAAGCAATATGCACCGGCCAATCACTTCCACATGATATGGAATCTGGCAGCTGCACGCCTGCAGTATTGGATGGACCTGACCAATGTTCTCTCGCTTGCCCCCTGGCAGGCCCGACCATCCTTCACGGAAGGCGTCGATCGTCCGCAACCGTTGCTCCATTTGCTCAATGGCGGTGAAAATGTCGCCAAGCAGATGCGTGCCAATCGTTAATCCGCTTCAATGATGAACACGTGACTTTTATCCGCGAGTTGCAATATCGCGCTCAGGGTATAAACGGGAAATCCTCTTCTCCCTATCGGGGAAGAGGATTTCCCGTTTTCACGTTTCCTCTCCATCACTACATTTCAACAAGGTTAATCGCAATTATTGGCGAAATTTACTTCATGACCGCAGCATTATCAACAGTCGGGAGTTTATTCATTGAGTTGACGCCGACCGTACCCGGGGAAACGCTGGTCACGGCGCGGCATTATACCCTGGTGGCCGGTGGTGCGGCGGCGAATGTGGTGTTTGCGCTGGCGCGACTGGGGGTGTCGGTGCGCTTTATCACCGCTGTGGGTAACGACGAGTTCGGACAACTGGCCACCGCGGAACTGGCATCCTTTGGCGTCGATACGTCAGGTGTGCGCCATGTCGTCGGACAACTCACCCCGGTAACCTTCTGCGCGGTTGACCTGCACGGTGGAAAATGCTTCCGCTTCTATCGGTCGCCAGGTCAGGCAACACCGATGCAGGCGCTGACCGCGGACGATTTTTCGGGGGTAGGGGAAAGCCAGCTGTTTGATTTCAGTGAAGGCAGCATCCGCGCTCCCGAACTGCGACCGCTCATTTTTCAGGCTGCAACATGCGCTCGTGCTCATGGTGCGCAGGTGCTATACGCAGTGAATTTGCGCCTCGCATCCTGGGGGATCGGGGAAGAAGAAATTATCGCGATTCAGCGCGCCGCTATTGGGTTGGCGGATATTGTGGTGTTGAATGATGAAGAAGTGCGCTTCATCACCGGGGAAAGCGGAGAAGTTGGTTTGCATATCCTGCAGGTGCTGGGTCCACGCGTCGTGGTGATGACTCGCGGCGGCGATGGAGAGATGCTGGCCCGTGTCGGGGATGTCACCTTGCACGTCCCGCCATACCTGGTGCCAGTGGTTTATGATGTCGGCGCCGGGGACACCTTTCACGCCGGTCTGGTCGCCGCGGCGCTGCACCGAGATCCCGTCACCATGGATGCAGAGGCGTGGCGCGCCGCTATTCAATTCGGCGCCGCTACCGCCGCAATTCGTGTTTCAACCTCCGCTGACCCTCATGATCTACCGGGTTATGACGATGTCACCGCCTGGATGTCGCTGCATGCATCAGGTGATAAGTGCGAAAGCGATTAATCCTTTTCTTCGCGAAACGAAGAAAGCTCCGGTTAGTCAATACATTATTCATGCGTTCATGAATAGTGCGGGCTACCCAGCCGAATGCGGTCGCAGCTCCGCTTCCGCCAGGAGATTGTCACCCCCCAACCAGCGGTCAATCAGGTCAGGCGTGTCAAAGGCCAGCATCGTGGCCTGACTCAAATCGACAAATTGGTACGGCAAGCCTCTCTTTTGAAGTGCATCCAGGATGCTGAACGCCAAACACTGGCTGATTAATGTTTGTTCTTGGATGATTTCGTATTGCTGTTGCCGGGTTGGGTCCTTGAAGCCAGCTATGCACGGCGCCGCATCGAGCACATTTCGCCCCCGGCAGCAGAGTGGGCGAACCGCATAGATACCGCAGCGTCCCGTGAGCAGGAAAGGGCAGGGGATGGTTTGGAGGAGTTGTTCGCTGACGGTTAACTTGCCGATGACAATTCGCCGCTCGTGCATACGTTGTCGAAGATCAGCTCGTTGATCTGGTGAAATGGCCGAAGAGTTGATATAGTGCACGATATTCAACACTTCAACGGGTGTGGGATGCACTGGACCATGACAACAATAGGCACAGCCCGCCTGGCACGCCGGCGAAATTTGTCGCTGCTGAAAGAGTACCTGGTGGAAATACGCGATCCCGGAGTCCGCGAAGTCATTGAGTGTTGTTACGGATCTTTGCAGGGAGTTGCTGGTGAGAGTATTCCCAGGCGCCTTGCCCATCACGTCTGCCACTTTCTCGCTACACGCGAGAAAGATGTCACGTGGGGCATGGGGGAATGTCGAGATGGTGTCCCGTCCTTCGTCTACAGTCACGGCTCAGCAACGGTGTCGCGCTAACCCGCATTCATAATGAACACATGAAAAATGCCTCGGGTAGCCCGCGATGAATGCTATTTCGCTTTCACCATACTGCCTTTGATCGTCAGGTTCATTTTTGCGGTGACCGGGGTCTGATCGTCTCCTACCACATTCACTACACTGGCCAGATTGTAGGTTTCCTTAAAAATCTCTCCGGCTTTCTCATCGAAAAACGTTGTGGCCGTACCTTTGATAGTCATGGACAGCGTCATTGTGGTATCGCCAAGACTGGCGATCTTCATCGTGAGTTTTGACACAGTGGTGTCGATATCCGCCGTGATGACCAGATAGGTTTTTCCATCGATGATTTTGGTGCCTTTCAGAGTATAATTGATGGTGACTTCGATCGTATTGCCAGAGCCGACGTCGAGTGTGTCCTTCCCGGTCCAGGTGTCGCCGATCGCAACATCGCCTGCAGGAAAGGCTATCCCATCGCCGGGATATTGCGTCAGGTTCAGGGCACTGTCTGCGGGACCGCCAAGGAGTTGCGGAGAATCCCCTGTCACTTTAATATCACTGACCTTCCCTTGCGGGGTGCGGTTGTAGGCAATACTGAAAGAAGGCAGCTTTTCATCAAGCGTCTGGGGGTCATCACCACCGGAGAGTCCGGAAATTTTCACATGGATGTTGCCGCTTTTGTCGGTCGTGGCAATGGCGGCTTTTCCGTTGTCGACGGCGGTTACTTTCTCCTGGGTCACTTTGGTTAATGTGGCGGTCAGTGGAGCGGATATCCCCAGGGTTTCCGCGTTGCCATTTATCGTCAGGTCTGTTTTGTATGTTCGCGTCATGCCCACGGTATCGTTAAAGGCGATACGATACGCCTGTGCCGTCAATGTGCACACAATGCCGAGTACCATCAGTGCCAGGAAATTCCAGATACGCATAGCGGCCTCCTTGTTGGGTTAATTTGCCATGGTTCCTATGACAGCTCTATTCTATCCGAATACCACATGTCCTGCACGGCGAAACCTCGGCTGTTGCGACATGGGACAGCTCTGGCAAACCGAAGCATTATTCATGAATAATGCGGGTTAGCGTAATGTCGCGCCAACTTCCTCAACCAGCGCGCGTCGAATCGTCTGCATCGTGGCATCCACGTCTTCATCGGCCAGTGTTCGGTCTGCGGCACGGAAAGTGATGCGGTAAGCCAGGCTGATCTGGTCTTCTGGGATATTGACTCCCTGGTAGACATCGAATAAGGCTACCGATTCAGCCAGGTTGCCGGCTGCGGCGGTGATGACGGTGTGCACCTGTCCGGCGGGCAGGCGGCGCGATATCAGAAACGCGATATCGCGATCGACAGCCGGGAAACGGGACAGCGCCGGTTTTGATCGCTCATTCGTTACCAGATCCATAAGTGCATCCACGCTGATTTCCGCCAGGAAAGCGCGACCGGGCAGATCAAAGTTTTTCACTACTCGCGGATGTACTTCGCCCAAAATGGCCAATTGGGTGTCCGCACAGCGCAGGACTGCGGTGCGGCCCGGATGCAGCGTTGGATGTGTTGTCGTTGCGAAGGTGACTGGAGGAATTCCGAGATCTGTGATGAATTGCTCGATGATACCTTTCATCCAGAAGAAGTCGACTTCTTGCTCACCACCGTTCCAGAGTGCACTCCAGGGACGCCCCATTAAGGCGATGCCGACAGTGCGCCGTTCCCGGGGGAGTTTTTCTGCCTGTTGCACGCGGATATCAACATCAACACGTCGTTCTTGTGGTGCGTAATTGTAGCGCAACCCGCCACCGGTATTGCGAAAGGTACGCCCAATTTCAAAAATCTGTACATTGTCCAGGTTGCGCCGGGCGTTGTTACGCAATGACTCTAACATTGAAACGAACATGGAGGGACGCAGGTGGGTGTATTCTTCTGACTTGGGATTTTTCAGCGCTACCACCTCCGCACGTTCCGGTGCATCCGTCGGCAGCAACATCTGGTCGAGTAACCGGTAATCGAAGAGCGTATACGACAGCCCTTCAAAGAGGCCGGCAGCCGTGAGCAATTCACGCACATGGTCTTCAAATTCGATTTCCGGCGCCACACGCGCCGCGCGCACAATATGCCCGGGCACGGTAGTGGGGATATGCTCATACCCGGTGATGCGCGCCACTTCCTCGATCAAGTCCATCTCTTCGATCAGGTCAGGACGGAAAGAGGGAATGGCCACGTGAAAATCGTCTCCGACCTGCGTGACGCCCATTTCCAATGCACGTAATACGGCAGCCATCTCCGCACCAGGGATGTGGGTACCGAGGACGGCATTGACGCGCGTCGGACGCAGCACAATGGTGCGCAGCGACGGCAACGGTTGTGCGAAATCGATTATCCCGGTCGCAATCGCGCCTCCGGCCCAGTCGCGGATCAATTGCGCGGCACGATCCACGGCGCGGACGGTGCCGTCGGGGTCGACAATACGTTCGAAACGGTAAGAGGATTCCGTACTCATGCTGTTGGCGCGCGCTGTTTTTCGGATGGCAGAACGGTCGAAATGTGCGGATTCCAGTAATATATTCGTCGTTTGATCGGTGACTTCCGTATTCAGTCCGCCCATAATCCCCGCCAGCGCGACCGCGCGTTGGGGATCAGCGATCACCAACATGTTGGGGGACAATATATGGGCAACACCATCTAGCGTCGTGAATGCTTCGTTGGGGCGCGCACGGCGCACCACTATAGTCTGCTCGGTCAAGGTCGCGAGATCAAAGGCATGCAAGGGTTGACCCAATTCGAGCATGACGTAATTCGTGGCATCCACGACATTGTTGATGGGACGCACCCCCGCGGCGATCAATCGGAACTGTACCCATTCCGGCGATGGGCCGATAGTGACCCCCAGGATCACACGCGCGCTATACCGCGGACACAGATCCGCGGCCTCAACAACTACCCTGGCCTGCGTATGTATGTCCGGACCATCCTCAGTTACGGCGATGGGGGGATGCGTGACCTGAGTGCGTGTCAACGCCGCCACTTCGCGCGCGATGCCGACCAGACTCAAAGCATCGCCGCGATTCGAGGTCACGCTGACATCCATGACGGATTCGCCGTCAACCTCCAGTATTTCTTCCACTTCAAAACCGGCCATGGTCAGGCGTTCGGCTGTTTCTGCCACCGGGAAAGAAACCGGCACTAACTCACGCAACCATCCATATGGGACACGCATGTAGATCAACCTCGACTTTATTTGGTATCTGTGGTGGGCGGTGTGGCAACCTTTGCAGTGGCTTGCGGTTCCGATTCATCAGCAGATGATTCTTCTTTCATGCCGCACACAAACTGCCACAGGTGGATAACGATAATCGCCGCCAGGCAAGAGCCGATGACAATCACTACCGGCGTCCAGGAACCCGTGACGGCATAGAGTGGTGCGATCATGGCCAGCACCACGACGAGTCCCACAAAGCGCGCAAAGGCCGGTGGAAATACAGAGGGGAGAGTCTCGGCCAGACCGAAGAGGGCAACCCCGGCAATCGCCGTCACCATTGCTTCCAAGCTCGCGGGAGTCAGGATTGTCTCCATATCGCCTCCTGCACCATTATAGCCGGAGAATCCTGGCGTCGCAAGGTAACCTGCTGTTATCAGGAGCGTTTGACCGCTTCATGCCAGATTGCGGTTTTAATATTCTGCACAATAAGTGACCCCAGGGCATTCAACGTCATTCCCCTGGTGTTCGCATCGGCCTGAGTGAGGGCGATCACTGGCACAGTGCGCAGGTTAATGTAGAGCATTCCATCATGGATGTCGTCATCAACTTCATATTGTTGGATGTAGTCCTTGAGCAGACGTTTATTGATGGCCAAAGCGGCTTCCGCGGCGCGCGTCGTCGGGTCCATGTCAGTCGCCGTTGTAGTATAGGTGAACAAGTTGACGTCGCCCAAGCGCAGTACTGTTCCGTCGGCACTCCCTTTCAGGGGCGGGACAACCTTTGCACGGAAATTCACCACCGCCCAGAGGTTAATGGGGATATGGAGTTCCTTAAATTTTTGTTCCAGCAGTTTACGGCGTTCGTCAGAATAGGGGTGGGTTTTTAAATAACCCAGTTCGACGGTGGGGTGGTGTTCCTCGATCTGGCGGAATCCGAGGATCACGGAATATAAACCGACCGGGTTGTATTTCTTCAGCTTGTCCAGATAGGTAACAGCATTGGCATCCGCTTCGGCTTCCAGCGTGGTGGTATATCCATTCACTAATGCCTGCTTGACTAATTCGCTCATCGTCAGGAGTTGCCCGGCATTGACGGCGTCTCCTTTATTGGCATAAATTGCGGCAATCAGGGTGACGATTTGCATCATGCTGGCTTTGGATTCGCGCTCCATGAGTTTTTTAACATGGCGGAGTGAGTTGTGGGCAATTTCGTGCGCCAGCACACCGGCCAGTTCGTCATCACTCTCGACGGCATCCAACAGGCCTTTGGTAACATACACCGTGCCTCCCGGGATCGATTCGGCATTCAATGCCGGTGTATCCAGAATCTTGCAGGTGTAAATTACATCTGGTCGCTGCGTCATCGGGGCAATGTCGGCGACGATAGCGTTGAGTCGCGCGAGTGCTTTATCATCCTTGACCAATTTACAGTCATGTTCGATTTGTTCGGCAGTCCGTTTGCCCAACTCCGCTTCCGCTGGGGTGGTCGCCGTAGGACTGGTTGGCGGAGTCACTTTCTCATTTCCCCACACCGGCAATATCGATAACGGCAGGAGGCAACACAACAACAGCAGGATTCTCCGCATATCCCAATCCTTTCCGGATGTAGTATACCACAGCCTGATCGCGGATAACCGTGTCCAAACGGTGGAGTGTGGAAGTACGCCAGCATTGGGGATGGTGATTATTGCAGCGCGGAATATGTCGTGACAACTTTAGCGGCGGTTCGGGGCGTGGACGCTTGAACGTGAGTTCGAACAGCAGCAGCGATGCCTTCCGCGTCAAGTCCGGCACGGTTCAGGAGAACCGTACGTGGTCCTTGCGCGATAAACGTATCGGGAAGGCCAAGTGGGAGGAGGGGGGTCTGGATGCCGGCAGCGACTAAAGATTCCCACACCGCGGCGCCGAATCCCCCCGCGACGACATTCTCTTCAATCGTACAGATACAAGGGGTTAGACGCGCGGTCTCGTGCAAGGTGGCGGTGTCCAGCGGTTTGACAAATCGTGCGTTGATGACTGTCGCGTGAATTCCTTGTTGGGCCAATAACTCCGCGGCGCGGAGCGTGGGTTCCACCATTGAACCAAGCGCAAAGAGCGCGACGTCGCCCCCCGTACGCAACACCGCAGCGCGACCGGTAGGAATACCCGCGAGGTCGCCGGCTTCCGCTAACGGCAGTGTTCCTTTGGGATAGCGAATGGCGTAAGGACCATCCTGGGCGAGTGCCGCAGTGAGCATGGCATCAAGCTCGAGTTGCGTGGCAGGCGCCGCCAGGGTCAGGTGAGGGATATGGCGCAAATACGACAGGTCGAACACGCCATGGTGCGTGGGGCCATCTTCTCCCACGACACCCGCTCGATCTAATACCAATGTCACCGGAAGACGCTGCATGCTGATATCGTGTATGATTTGATCATACGCGCGCTGCAAAAAGGTCGAGTAAATTACTGCGACGGGTCGCAACCCTTCACAGGCCATGCCGGCAGCCAGAGTGACAGCATGCTCTTCCGCCATGCCCACATCAAAAAAGCGCGCCGGATATCTGTTGCGGAATTCCGCCAGTCCGGTACCGTCGCACATCGCGGCGGTGATCGCGACCACGCGCGGGTCATTGTCCGCCAGGCGGCACAGTGAGCGTCCAAAGGCTTCCGTGCAGGTGTCCGTGCTCATTTCCGAGAGTGGTTCCCCGGTTTCTACGTCAAAAGCCGGCACGCCATGGAGTCGTGAACAGTGTGTCTCGGCCGGCGTATACCCTTTCCCTTTCGTCGTCAATACGTGGAGCAATACCGGTCCTTTCACCGCGTCGGCATGTTGCAGTGCATCCAGCAACAACGGTAAATTGTGGCCATTAACCGGGCCGAAATAGGTGAATCCCCATTCTTCGAAGAGCATGCCCGGGATGAAGATCGTCTTCACGCTGGATTTAAGACGTTCCACCATGCCGACTACCGTATCGCCACCCGGCAAGCGTTGCATCAAGGCCTCGAATTGCGCCTTAGCCCGTCGATAACTCGGTTCACTGCGCGCACGACTGAGGTAGCGCGCCATGGCCCCAACATTCGGAGAGATCGCCATGGCGTTATCATTCAACACCACCAACAGATCAGTTGCTGCATGTCCGGCATCATTCAAAGCTTCGAGTGCCATGCCCGAGGTTAGCGCACCATCGCCAATAATTGCGACCACACGGCCGGGCTTTCCCTGGAGTGCGCGGGCACGCGCCATACCCAGGGCCGCGGAGATGGAGGTACCGCCATGGCCGGCATCAAACGCGTCGTGGACGCTCTCTTCACGTTTTGCGAAACCGGATAAACCATCTAACTGGCGCAATGTTGCGAACAGGTCGCGTCGACCGGTGAGGAGTTTGTGGGTATATATCTGGTGGCTGACATCCCACACCAGGCGGTCACGGGGGCTATCGAAGAGGTAATGCAGGGCAATGGTTAACTCGACGACGCCAAGATTCGCGCCTAGATGCCCACCGGTTTTGGCCAACGATTCCAACAGGAAGGCACGAATTTCTGTGGCGAGTTGTGGAAGTTGGTCCCGAGAGAGCTGCTGCAGGTCAGACGGACTCTGGATGTGTGCCAGTAAAGATGTCACGCGTAGTGTATGCCTCTCGTGATGGTCTCAGTCCGCCGCTTTACCCGACAGTAATAATGTCCGTCGCCGGTGGAGGAGTTATCTATTATAAACCTCTTCCGCCGATGTGGGAACTGCCAACTTTACATTGTGTTTTTCCAACAGATGTCGTATCATGCGCAACAATATGACATGCCCGGCGCCTGAGCGATTTCAGCCAGCAATGATATCTGAGGTGCATCATGCAATTCCATGAGTCCGTGCCATCCCATCGCCTTTATCGCGTGTTCATTCGACATGATGAAGGCGCGCATTGCCAGGATTGTGGGGATTTGATCATACCCACCGCACAATGCCGTCATGATTGGTATTTCTGCTCGCGCTGTGGTGTTCTGCATAAGCTATGCACCTATTGTCGGCAGCAACGGACATGCCGGGCGTGTGGACGCGGACTGTTGCTCAGTGTCGCGGAAATGCGTTTTCCCTGGTGGTGGCTTGCTCGCGGGTTTTGGCGCGTACGTGCGGACATTCAGCACTGGCAGCGTGAGACTCCACGCGAGACCCTGTATCCGCGGATTCTTGTTGCCGAATGGTAACCAAACTTGTCCGTAGTCTGCAATGAACTCTTCCGGCCGAGTGGATGAACGCGGGTCAGTTGCCGTCTTCCGGCATCAACAACGGCGATAACCGCGTCTTTAGGTGTTGACGAGCCCGGTATGCACGGACACGCGCAGCTTCTTCGCTGATACCCGTGATCGCGCCGATTTCTTTGAAACTGAAACCCTGATATTCACGCAACACGATGATCATTCGGAGATCGTCAGGCAATTCGGCAATCGCGCCACGCACTGCAGTAGTGAGAGCCCGGCGTTCCGTCGCGATATCCGGTGCTTCATCCGGGGTGGAGTGTGGAAGGGCCTCTATTTCATTCTCGCACTGCGGACAATGAGCTTCGCGACGTAACAGATCAATGGCTAGATGGTGCGCGATGGTAAAGAGCCAGGTAGCAAAAAGATAGTTTTGCTTATATTGCCGCCGCCGGTCAAAGACACGAATAAACGTGTCCTGCAGCACGTCTTCGGCGGTTGCCCGGCGCTGCAGGACACGGTATAGAAAATTGAACAGGGGTTGTTTGAAGCGCTCGAACAGTATTCCGAGTGCTTGCATATCCCCGTTGGCCACCCTGACCATCAATGCTTCATCCGCGGCATCGGCGGGCATACCCCTCCTCTGGTCCTCGTTCGTGATTTCGAGCGGCTGGTTCCTTGTTGATTAAAGCTTTGACGTTGGTAATGGCTTAATAGTTCCTATCCAACCTGCGTTATTCGCGCGCAAATAACGCAGGTTAGTGATTTCCCTTCGTAAAAGTAAACCCCTGTTTTTGGGCCTGCTTCCGTAGTGCGGAACTAATAGCGGTCTGTAGCGTGCTGGTTACGGCTATGCCACGTTTCTTCATGGCCTGAGTAAGAAATGCCGTCCGCGCAGTGTTCGTGTGGGCGATCTGCTGGCGCAACTGCGTGCGGGCCGCCGCCTGTTTTTCGATATAGGCACGTCGTTCCCTTGGCGTTTGTTTCTGCATCACCAGGGGCAAATCTGCCAGCTTCACCTTCGCCAACTTCACGGTATTGTTTTGCACAGCATCGACTAGATCCCAACTTGCATTCGAATATTGTGCGCTGGCCTTAGCGGCGACGCGTGAGGAAGATGTGCCGACCGACGCGTGCAAGGCATTGGTATCCTGGAGATTCTGATTGCGCTGCCCGACACTTCCCTGGCGACCGTAAGGGATATAGGTGTTGTTCAACGCCGTATTCAATTTCTGCAAGGTGGTATCATGTGGCGTGGGGATGACGGGCTCGTGTTGATTCGCATCGATGAACGAGTAAGAGCCATCCGCCAATAATGCGCCTTGCTGCCATCCGCCGCTTATGCCTTCTTGCTCACTTCCGCAGTGTATGGTATTCACCGTAATCCCTTTTGCAATGGCCGACTTGCAGGAGACGTGATAATCGACGTGTCCCTGCGTGAAGGGTTCGTTACCGGCGATGAAAATGAGCTTCATCACCTCGGATTTCGGACTCCAGCTCAGCGAATCAGTGGCGACTTTGATGACCTGGCCGCAGTATTCCTGTCCGCCCATAGTGGTCAGTCCGAAGAGCTTTTCGGAGACTTTATCCAGGTCAATAGTGAAAGGAAGCACCTGACGGATATATCCATCTTTGACCGCCAGCCGGTCATTGCCGTATTCATAGAGTGCGATCTGTAATTCCGGACTCTGTCCATGGCGCGCTGTCCCCGAGAGTTCATTGACGATGTTCCAGAGTTGCGTACGCGCCTGATTGATCAACCCATCCATACTGTTACTGGTGTCCAACAGAATGGCCAGCTGAATTTCCGGTTTGCCCGTGGAAACCGGCATCGCGGCCACCGCATTGGTCATTCCAATAGTAAGCAGCACCAGCCCAACTATCCATACCCAGCAGATCTTCATCACGTCTTCTCCTTGTCGCAAAACTCCAAAGTGGCTTTGGAGACCATTATACTGATAGTACGGCTAACGGGGGAAAACGTTACAAGCCGCGATCCCGGACTTTGGAACACGCTCAAGTAATAAGTAATGCTGGCGGTGAGGGTGTCTGACGCAACACACCGCCTTGTGAAGTTGCTATACTACTCGGAAGTATGGTTAATGCACCACAGCTTCATTCACCTGGAGATGCCGTTATCTGCATCGGCAATTGTTGCTTCGCGCGCGGCGCCTGGCCCATTATTGACCCGATGATGCGTGTGGCGACACGAAAAATGGCTGCATTGGCGCGCAGCGCACTTGTGGCGGCCGGATATCGAGTTCGTGTCATCGACCATGCGGCAAAGTCGGATATCGAAACGGCATTGACTGTATTGGCCACCGAGGCCTTTGTCTTTATCGGCCATGGCGAGGCATCATTTCTGATTGACGTGAATCATGAAAACATCCAGGAGTGGGAAATGCTTGAGTGGCTCGGGGCGCGTGGGGATCGATCGCCGCGCACGCTCGCGGTGCTCTGGCTCTTCGCCTGCCGCGCCGGCAATATGCACGGGTTTCCGGCGCGCAACTTTTTTGGCGTAACTGATGACTTGTTTTTCACCTGGTTGAGTTTTGACCACCGCATTCGCCGGCATATCGAAAACTATCGGCAAATTCCGTAAGAAGTATGGCGAAACCGTCGGTTTGTGATCATCGCGTATTTCGCCCGCACATTTCCTCTGTTGCTTCGGCAGGCTGGGGCACGCACATGGCGAATAGGAGATTAGCGGGAGGATGGCATGCGTACCCAGATTTGGATTTATGTCACGGCAACACTGGTGGTAGTGTTAGTCGCGCTGTTCTTTTTTTTGCATAAGTCGCAGCGTTCTGACTCCACGGAACCCTATGTCGATCTCCGGCATCAGACACGCCTGCGTGTCGTGGTCCGGCGCGATCCAGCCAATGTTTCCATCGATTCACGCCTCATCGCTGCGGCCAATAATTTCGCCTTCCGCCTGATGAAGGACAAAGCAGCACAGCATCCTGGGGCCAATCTTCTGGTGGCCCCCGCGGTACTGGAACAATCGCTTTGCATGGCTATGAATGGCGCCAGTGGCGCTACGCGGCAGGCTATCACTACTGCACTCGGTGTGCAGGGCATCAAAGACGATGATCTGAACATTGCCAATACCACCCTGCTCGAAATGTTGCGACGACCGGATTATAATGCCGGCATTTTGCCCGTCTATGGATTATGGGTTCCGCTCAATGTCAAACCGACGACCGCATACATTCAGCAGGTTACCGATCTCTTTTCCGCGGAAGTACACCCTATCGATTTCACCAGTAAAGACGCACGCGCACAGCTTGATGAATGGGTAAAAAACCAGACGGTGGGGAAGGTCGATCATTTAGTGCCCGCCGGAGAACCGTTAAATGCAAACGGCATGCTCCTCTGCAGCGTCGCCACCATGAATGCCGCCTGGCAAGATCAGTTTTCACCAATTGACTCAGCGCTGATGCCGTTCACCGCGGCAGACGGCGCGCAGGCTGTAGTGCCCATGTTGCGCCGTACCGGCATGTATGATTACTGTGCGAATGAGCAGTTCCAGGCCGTCGGCATACCATATGCGCAAGGGCGATTGAGTTTATATATTATTTTGCCGGCGAAAGGGATCAAACTCGAGCAATTCGAGGCCGCACTTTCAGATAAGGTATGGGAGTCGTGGATGTCGAGTTTCGAGGAGAAACGTGTAATGTTGGCGTTGCCGCGCTTTACGCTGCACCAAAATGTGGATATCAGCGCTACGCTGCGTACACTGGGGTTGGGGAAGGCCTTCACCGCGGGGCAAGCACAATTCACGGATCTGAGCAGTATCCCAGGGCTGGCACTCGCGCAAGTACGCCATATTGCCCACCTGGAAACATGTGAGCAAGGAACAGCAGCTGCTGCGGATTTTGCCGATCCAGTTCTTTCTCCCGAAGACCCAGCCAAGAAGAAATGGACGCCTACGATCATGACTATTGACCGTCCCTTTTTTCTCGCTGTGCGCGAACGGAGTTCCGGTGTGCTGTTTTACATTGGGTCAGTGTCGCACGTGCAGTAGCCCGCGGTATCCGCGAAGCGGATAGCACTTTGACTCAGAATCATGATGTATAAACCTCCGCAGGATATGGCCTTCAGCACACGATCGATACAAGGTAGGAAATCGCCATGTCAGTTGATACGCAAGCATCTGATGCTCCGTTGCGCCCCTCGCAAACGGTCAATTGGTCTCTGACCGTCAGCAACCTGCTCCTGGTCGTCCTCTCTGCGCTACTCACCGCGCTGGCCTTTCCACCAACCGAGTGGTGGCCGCTGGCTTGGTGCGGACTGACGCCGTTGCTCCTGGCATTGCACCGCACGACGACCGTGCGTGCCGCCGGCTGGCTGACTCTCTTCTGGGGTTTGCTGTTCACCGCGGTCACTCTGCATTGGATGCCGCACATCTTTTCCACGGCCACTATTGGTGTGTATTTGCTCATGTGCCTGCCCTGGGTGCTCTTTGGTCTTGGGTATCGCCTGTTGGTGACGCGACACTCGTCGCTGCTGCTCATTTTGTTCGCGCCCATCCTCTGGACAGCGATCGATTGGGTGCGTTGTGAAGGATGGTATTTTCAATTTTCCTGGTTGCAATTGGGTTTTACTCAGGTCCCCTGGACTCCAATGCATACTTGCTATACGCTTATCGGCACTTACGGCGTCACGTTCCTCATCCTCTTCGTCAACGCGGCTATCGCCACTATATGGATCACTAAGCCGGAGGAACGTCGGCAATGTCGTCGGACGATTGTTACCGTGCTATCGATCATGCTGGGGATGTTGGTGTTGCTGGGGGTATGGGAAGGTTATCTCGCGCTCGCCGAAGGTCAAACGCAGCGCGTCTGGCGACACCCACAGCTGCAACCGACGCCGGTGCTTATTGTGCAGGATGAACAGGGTGGGGTTGATAAACTACTGACACTCACCCGGCAATTTTCCACAGAGCATCGCGCGGACACCACACCCATGCTGATCGTCTGGCCGGAATACGCCATTCCGGCCTTCCTGCGGGACAACCTGCGCCAACTGAATGAGGTGCAGGAAGAGGCACGTGCAATGCACGCTACGCTGGTTCTTGGATGCAAAGAAACGGCCCCTTCCGGGGCGCCATGCGATCCGCTGCGCCGACACGCGATGTTAGAGACGGAAGGCAAGCTCTTTTACAATACCGCGCTGGTAATCGGACCCGATGGGACGATCCTCGGCGCATACCATAAAGCACATCCGATCCAGCTGTTCTCTGATGGCGTGCCCGGAACCGATTTCTCACGTATCGATACGCCTTCCGGTTTGTTGGGTATTTCGATCTGTTATGATTTCGATTATGCCTGGGGACCATTGCTAGAAGTACGCGACGGCGCTGAATTGCTCGTCGTTCCAACCTTCGATGATCTGGCCTGGACCCCGCTGCAACACCTGCAACATTCGCGGATGGTCCAGGCGCGCGCCGCCGAACTCGGGCGCTGGGTTGCCCGCGCCACCTCGTCCGGCATATCACAGATCATTTCACCACATGGCGAGGTGGTCAACAGCATCCCTATCGGCGTTTCTGCGGCTCTGCTGGGTCAGGTCACACCCAGTCATCTTCGCACCCCATATGTGCTCTTTACCTGGATGCTCCCGCACGCTTGCCTTCTCCTCAGCATCTTCGGGTCTGTCGTTCTGCTGGTAAGTACTATCCGTGCTCGCAAGGCACATCAAGTCTCTGATGTTTCTATCGCGGCAGGTGAAATCAAGGAACCTGACGGTTCGATGGCCGTGCATGATGACAGCGATATGCGGCAGGAGCGGTGACTCTCTGCGAGTTAAGGATATCCGTGCCGTATTATTATTGAAGAGAATACGCTCTTTTCTATTTTCACGCTTGCAGGCGGCAGGCATTCATCAGACAACGGCGAATACGATTTCCAACTCCATCAACTGCGAGGTGTCCCTTATGCCGCAACCGCAATTTGAGGTTGTTCCTCTCGGCAATCAGTGCTATACGATCAACGATAATGGCCGAACCGTCGCGACGATTTCCAGCCAGGGATTTATCGATTGGTTGCTGCATTCTCCCTTACAGCCCGGTCCGTTGGTTACAGAAATCATCAAAGAAACGCATCTTTGCTACACTCTGGGATTAAAGATGCAGTTGAATGTGCTGACCCCGGCCACGAATCTCACGGCGTTCTCCTACCAACTCGAAGAGGACAACGCGTGTGTGGTATTAATTGGCGAGGGATTATCAGCGGACGGTCATTTTTCCTCGCGGACGGTGGCCACGTTAGCTGTGAACCGTACTGCCAGTGGATATTACTGGCAATTCGCGACGACGATATCGTGCGTCGACGGTCCGGCGACGTTGCACGGCATCGAGTATAACAATGTCTATCCACGCAACACCGGTTGCTGTATGCTCTATACCCCGCGGAAAGAATACTCCTGCACGTTAATGACTGATAGCGATGGAGTGATCTGGCGTTTTCCGCATCAACACATGATGCATTATTCTGTAAAAATCTCCCAATTAGAGTTTGCCACCGGCACGATGGCCGGCTTTTTTGGGGAACCGGCGCCGGCGGGGTATCCCGTGGTGACGGTGCTGGACAGCGATTTGCCCCCGGACTGGGCTATTTGCGATATGTATTATGATCTGCACTGTATGGCGAGAATTTCTGGAACCGTACAAACTGGCGAATCCTGGAACTTCCGTTATGAAATCAAGTATCTGGATGACGTGGATGCGTCTCCCCTGCTGCTGAAGTCTCAACCTGTTCGTGTTACGTTGGACGATTGGGAGATTCACGATTACCCGCGGCTGGAACTCGGTATGAATGCATTCACCCGCGGCGTCGATATCGACAGACCCGATGATGCTTCAGGATTCCGGCAACGTCCCCCCCAATTGGTGTGGGATCGCGCAGTGGGCCATCGCACGCGCGGCGCGTTGCGCATCACCAATACCGTCGCTGAAGAGACCGTGTGGTCCGCCGAACCACCCACGCAGATTCCGCCCAACACCCGCTTGAATATCACGGCGAAAGTAAAAACTGATGGGGTCGTTGGTACGGGGTTGTTCATACGCGTACGGTACCATACCTTCCATTGGTATCCCACCCCGCATATAGAGTGGCCGCTGACGTTAGCGTCGCCGCCAGTTACCGGCACGACGGATGGCTGGGTGCAGGTTTCCGTCCCGGAACTCCAGGTGCCGTCGGAAGAGTTTGATTACCTCATCTGGATCGACGTCATCCTCGATGGACAGGGTGTCGCCTGGCTAACTGATGTGGACATCGATTTGCAGTATGACCAACTTATACCACCGAGTCTGGAAGAAGGCGGACAGGCGCGCAAGACGACAGCCAGCGCGCTGAGCCGACGACTGGCCGGTTCCGGTCCCGTCCGCTGATAGAGTCCTGCACATCGGCGACTGTCGTGCAGCTCACGTGATACCTGATGTCTCGCTTGAGGAGTGCCCAGGGGCGCTATTTATCCCCCTCGTTACGTGTATTGAAAGGATAATCGGAGATGACTACCTTGACTTGCGCGAAGTCGTTGCAATATCGGCCGGATTGGTTGGAGGCGCGCGAACGCCTTATTCACTGGTGGAACGGTGGGGATATCGGACGCCCCCTCATGCAAGTCGTGGTTTCGCGTCCGGAACCCTGGGAAGAGATGCCAACACTATCTGAACCGGATGGGTGGATCACAGACTACTCGACGTCGGATTACGCCTATCGCATTCATCTGGCACTTACGCGCTGTTTGACGACCACTTATCTTGGCGAGGCCGTGCCGGCCCAGTCGCCGGGTGATCTGGCGCCGAACTGCCTGGCCTTATACCTGGGATGCAGCGGACATGAAATGCCCGGAACTGTATGGTGCGCACCGTTTCTTTCCACGTTGGAAGATGCGCGTTTTCCTTATAATCCTGAGAACTTCTACTGGCAGTTCAGCCAGCGCGCTTTCCGTGAAATTGCTCGGAAAGGTCAGGGAAAATTTCTGCAGCAGTTTCCCGATCTCATCGAGGGATTGGATACGCTGGCGGCTATCCGCGGCACCGAAGAGCTGTTGGAAGACTTGATCGAACATCCTGACTGGGTGCATGCCGCATTGCGCCAGGTGACGGACCGGTACTTCCATTACTACGACATCTTGTATGACATTATCCGCGATGACGTGGGCGGGAGTGTGTTCTGGGCCTGGGCGCCCGGACGCATGGCCAAGTTCCAATGCGACTTTTCCGCGATGATCTCGCCGGCCATGTTTGGCGAATTCATGGTGCCGGTGCTCACCGAGATGACCGAACGGGTCAACTACAGCATGTATCACTGGGATGGCCCGGGCGCGTTGGCGCATCTGGAGCATCTGCTCTCCATCCCGCGCTTGAATATGATCCAATGGACGCCGGGCGCCGGCGCTGAACCGTGCTGGCACCAGTGCTGGTGGCCGTATTACCACCGTATCATCAATGGCGGCAAGAAAGTCTTTGTCTTCGGTTTTGACGATGTCGCTCAGCTCCATGCCTTGCGCAAGGAATTCGGCGTCGACTGCAAGCAATTTATGATTTCTACCGGCGCACGCGATCAACGGCAGGCCGAAGAATTTATTGCCGAGATGACGTTTTAGTCAGAGCTTTATTCGCTCTGCGGACATCGCTTTGGCTCGCCAGGCATAGGCGTGTCCTCCCGCGTGACTACTCTGGTGGTAATGCGGGCTGGATTCTCCCAATGAAACACAGTATACTCACATCCGGAATTCGTCACGAAGGATTGTTACATGCCAGCAACAACGATGGAGCAATTGGTCTCGCTGTGCAAGCGGCGCGGATTTATTTTTGCCGGGAGTGATCTCTACGGTGGTCTGCAAGGCACCTACGATTACGGACCGCTGGGTGTCGAGTTGAAGAACAACATCAAACAAGCATGGTGGCGTGCGAATGTCTACGAGCGCGACGACATGGAAGGGATCGATTGCTCGATTTTAATGAATCGCCTGGTGTGGAAATATTCCGGTCACGAGGATACATTTGTCGATCCGATGATTGATTGCCGGCAGTGCAAGAGTCGCTGGCGCGCCGATCATGTGAAAAATGGCAAGTGCGAGAAGTGCGGGTCCAGCGACTTAACCGAACCACGCCCCTTTAACATGATGTTCCGTACCCAGGTGGGGCCGGTGCCCGACAACGACTCCTACGCATACCTGCGCCCGGAAACTGCACAGGGTATCTTCGTGAATTTCAAAAATGTGGTGGACTCCACCAGTCGGCGCCTGCCCTTCGGGATCGCGCAGATCGGCAAGTCCTTTCGCAACGAGATTACGCCGCGGAATTTTATCTTCCGCGTGCGCGAGTTCGAGCAGATGGAAATCGAATTTTTTGTCCGTCCAGGTGAAGATGAAGACTGGCATGCGCGCTGGGTGGAAGACCGTCTCCACTGGTGGACCACGCTGGGCCTCAGCCGCGACAACCTGAAACTCTTCCATGTGCCACAGGACGAATTAGCGCATTATTCCAAAGCCACGGTGGATATCTTTTACAAATATCCCATCGGCTGGGAAGAGATTGAAGGCATCGCCAACCGCACCGACTTCGATCTGGGTTCGCATTCGAAAAATCAGCAAGATCTGGGATTGCACGCCCAGGTCATCCACAATGAGCACAGCACGTCAAAATTGGTCATTCCCGACCCGGAAACAAACAAACCGATCGTGCCGTATGTCATTGAACCCTCGGCGGGTGTCGATCGCGGCGTGCTCGCGCTACTCTGTGAAGCGTATGAAGAAGAAGTGAAGCCGAACGGGGAAAAGCGCACCGTGCTGCGGCTGAAACCGTCCATTGCGCCAATCAAAGCCGCGATAGTGCCGCTCAAGCGGAACGTGCCGGAAATTGTTGATATCTGCAAAGGTCTGAAGCGCGAGTTGCAGTCCACCGGGGAGATGCGCGTGGTCTACGAAGACACCGGTAATATCGGCAAGGCCTATAGTCGTCATGACGAAGTCGGCACCCCCTATTGCCTGACGGTGGATTTCCAGACCCTGGAGGACCGCACCGTCACCATTCGCGACCGCGACACGATGACCCAGATCCGCTTGCCCATGGAAGAAGTCCACGATTATATACGCAAAGGCATCGCGGAGACGTTTGCCCGCGTGTGACTTCAAATCGAATTCGACAGCGACACCATGAAGGAAGGGGAGACAAGGTGCTGGGCGCATGGTCTTGAACCATGGCCCCCTGCACCTTGTCTCCCTTTTTTTGTCGCGGTAGTTCGCTCAGTCTTTGCGTTCGACGGAAATGGAACAGTCTGTCAGCAAGGCTGCTGCGGCGCCGACGGCGGCGAGGGTGGGTAAAAAGACGGTGCCAATGACGCCGACGGTCATCGGCAGCACCACCACGATATTGCCATCCTTGTCCTTGATGGTAATCGAGCGCACGTTACCCTCGTGGATAATCTCTTTCACCTTCTGCAGCAGGTGTTCACCTTGCAGTCGGAACTCTTCATACCGGGTCGCTTTCGGTTCTTCAGCGGATTCGGTTTGCGGATCGTCGGTCATCATCGTCCTCCATATTTTGCGCCTCCTGCGGCGATTTTCACAGGAGATACCCCGCATTATACGCCGGTCGGTGAGTGATTGCTATCCTCGGATAATGTTTCGTGGCGCGATTAGCCCGGATTAGTCATGAAATAGTTGACTGCCGGGCTAACTGTGGCATTATTCGAAATGTTATGAATAATGCGGTTAGTGTCCCTGGATGCCGACCAGGGTCAACGCGAAGGTCAAGTCTTTCCCGGCCAGGGGATGGTTCGCATCCAATGTGACGCTGGTAGCCGAGACCGCAATGACTTCGACGGGAATAGGGAAACCTTCTGGTGAGGAAAGCTGCAAGTGCAGACCGACTTCCGGTTGAATATGGTCCGGAAAGTCGTCGCGCGGGAACTCCGCCACCAGTTCCGGACGATGTGGTCCATAGGCTTCACTGCAGGGGATGGCAATAGTTTTCGACTCTCCAAGCTGCATACCGCAGACTCCCGCATCGAATCCGGCGATCACCTGATCGTCGCCTAACGTGAATTCCAACGGTTCGCGGGACTCGGAACTGTCAAAAATGGTGCCGTCAGTCAACGTTCCGGTGTAGTGGACGCTGACGGTATCGCCTGATTTTGCTGGGGGCATACTGTGCCGCCTTTCACGGAAAAGTGGCGACATCTTACACTGTTCAGGCGATTTCGTACAGTCGCTGCAGGTGTAAACTATTTGCTGTCAGTCGTCATGGCGTGTTCCATAAGATACCAATTCTGCGGGCGGAAGCACTGTAAGTTTACGATTATGCTGTGGTCTGTCAGCTTCTTTCGTGCTCATACTCCGCTTCGTGATGAGGCGCAGTTCGCGCTCTAATCACGCATCATTCATAATGATTGCCTTTCCTGTATTATTCATAACATTGCGAATAATACTATAGTTAGCCCGCATTATTCATGAAATCATGAATAATGCTACGGCTAACTGAAGCTTTATTCACTTCGCGAATAAAGCGGGTTAGCCCGGCAGTCAATTAGATAATGAACGATTCTGGCTATGCAATCTGCATTTCGCTCTTCCACCCCCTCCCTGCTTTTGCGTCTGATGGGTATAATGAAGGTAATGTCGATGCCGATTCTTAAAGAGCCGCCGCTGACGCTGCGAGAGGCCTTCATCCCCTACTTAATGGCGGGGTTGAATATGTTGGCGCCTACGCTGGCGGTCAGTCCGATTTTATATAAGCCGGAAATCCGTCTGTGGGCCATCGCGTTTATCTTACTCGGTGTTCCCTGCAGCGTATATTTTCGCCAGCGCCAGTATAATCGCATCGTGCTCAACCTGATTACCATGGTTCCGCTACTCACGGTAACCTGGGCACTAACGAAGGGGCATCCTGGATTACAGATCGATTGGAATAATTTGGCGGGCTGGATGATGTCGCATGATGGTTGGGATCAGTTGGAAGGCATGCTTCATGTCTTTGTCCTGCTCTCCGCCGGGCGCGCGTTCCTACTCGTCACCACACGTGACCTGGTGCAGACACCGCTTCCCGGCATCAGTATTTTTCTGCTACTCGCGGTGTTGAATCGCGAAGCAGCCGGAAAAGATTTTTTCACGTTATGTTGCTTATTAGTCTTTTTAGCGACTGGGTTGTATATCTTTAGCCAGGATCACACGCAGCAATGGTATGCCATCTCAACGCCGTTGCGGGTGCAACGGCGCATCATCGCCTGGGTCGTCCTATTTTCGGTCATTCTGTTTCCGGTCACGTTATCGCTGGGCATGACCCTGGAACGGTATAACATGACGGCATTAGCCGTGGCGCGCCGGCAGCATTTCCAGGGTTTCCGTATGCCGTTTACCTCCGGTGGACAATTTGGTATCGGTTTTGAGGATTCCGTCGATTTGATGGGTGATGGGTGGCCGAACGATAATCAGGCGATGATGGATGTGCGCCTCTCGCGAAAAGCCCCGCAGTTTCTCCTGTGGCGCTCCGGCAGCTATACCACTTATGAAAACGGACAATGGCAGCGGCAGCACCGATTCGCGCGTGGTCGTACACCCGCCGATTTCTTGCGATCATTACGCAATCGTGCCGGGTTGCGTGGCCGTTCCGACTGGTCCGTTGTCGGCGGTGGGCGTCAACCGTATTATTTACGGATACCGGTTGACGGCGATATTTGCGATCCCGGGGTGCAGGAGGCCATACGGGAGAAGAAGATCATCCTTCCTATTGATCCACAAACCCATCAGGTCAAGGCGGATGAACGGACAACAGTTTTTCAACGGTTTACCTTTTCGGCAAAATTACTCGGGCGTACGGCCGCTCCCATTTTTGGGGCGTATCAGGTCTGGTTGGGGCAATCGGTCGATGAACAATTTGCGCGCTTACAGGTACGCAGTGACGGGACAATCCTCATACCGAATCCGATTGCGGGCAGCAGTATGAGCACGTATGATATCCTGTCAATCATCAAACCGATGCCCACATTGCTCCGTTTGAATAAGAAAGTCGAATTGGACCCGACAGATCGCGCGGAGTATCTACAAATGCCGGCGGAAAACCAATTTGCATCACGGATTCGCAAAAAGGCCATCGCCATCCTCGTAGAAGGTGGTCTGACACCGAAGAGTGACCCTTATGACATCACGCGGCGATTTGAAAACTATCTTGGGCAACATTATCAATACACGTTAACTCCCCGACGGCCAAAAAACGGCGCTGATCCGATTGTTGATTTCTTATATACACAGAAACAGGGGTATTGTAATTATTTCAGCGGCACCATGGTGATGCTCTGCCGCAGCATGGGGATACCTGCACGCTTTGTGGTGGGATTTGCCACGGGTGAGCAGGACGAAACGCAAAACCTGCAGCATACCGACTATGTGGACTATCATGTCCGCGCCAAGGACGCCCATAGTTGGGTGGAAGTCTTCCTGCCGCGTTACGGATGGTATACCTCTGATCCGACTGCCGGCAGCACGCTGGCGCCCACGCTCTGGGGCTCTACCTGGGATGTCGTCATCCAATTTGTGACTTCGATAAAAAACGGCATCGTGGCGCTGGTAACGTCCTATCGTACTGATGCGCGAGTCAACACCTATCTGAAGTTCGCTTTTGCGCTGATCCTTGTTCTAGCAGCTGGTATTGTCTACTGGCGACAGGAACGTCCACCATCTTATCCCAAGAAACCACTCACCGCAAAGGAGACCCGTTCGTTAATTCTTACTGCTTATCAGCAGATGCATCGGTGGCTCGGTATGTGGGGTGTAGTGAAACCGGACGGACTAACGGCACAGGAATTCGCCCAGCGTTTTATAGAGATAAATCCACGGTTGGGCGAGCTCGTGCGCGAAGTGACCAGGCTCTACGTGAAGGAAGAATATAGCGGGATTGAATTGACGGATGACGACGGACGCCATATGGTAGATATTATGCGCCAACTCTGGGAAGTGGCACGCATTGAGCGTAAACAGCTGCAAGTGCGACAGACAGATTTTGACACACTATGATGGAGCAACCCTGCCGCACCTGCGGCACCCCCCTGGATGTCAATACTGCGGTATGTCCACGCTGTGGGTTGCCGCGACGCCGCGCCCAGCGCCGACAACGTGTACCCCTGCTGGCCTATGGTATACCATTCTTGTTTGTCACAATCGGGACGCTCCTCGGATGGTTCGTCGGCGCGTTGAGCGCGTTCATCAACGGTATCATGCATGGCCCGATTAACGGAATCGTTGAAGCCGGTATAATCCTCGGTGCTCTCGCCGGTGGGGTAGCAGGATGGCTGTATTACCGATGGTATGTGCGTCGACAGGTGTAGCTGAGGTAACGAAACGGGCATACTGCAAATAGCGTCTCTTTCGAGGTCATGCACCTGGGATCAGCATAGGAGGAAGCAATGGTTCTTCGCCGGCATTTTTATCTCGCGCTTTGCTCGCTGCTGCTGTGTACAGCGTTGGCCTCCTATGGGGTCGCAGATCTGGCGAAACACCGCTTGCCCGCTCAGGACTTCAAAGGCTGGAGTGCGGTACCCCACTACGATGCCCACGATACCCTGTCGCAGATCTGGCGCCAAACACTCACGGATACCCCCAAAGGCGTCCAAGCCGAGGTTCTTTTTGCTTATCAAGTGACTGCGGCGGACACCGCCAGGGAAGCAGAACGGCAGGCGCGTGCCTTATTAGAGAAAAAACAATTCGATGGTTACATCGCCCGTGGTTATACGGTCGCGACGACCCCCTGGGTCGTGTGCGGTCAATCAGCCATGCAGTTCACCGTACGCGGTTTGAGCCATGATAAAGAAAACCTTTCCGCGCAGCGCGCGGAGGTGTATCTTCTGGCCTTTTCGTCGGACACCTGGATCATTCGCGCGGAATTGCGACAGGTGTGCAAGGCGCAAGAGTTGAGTGATGCTGACCGTGGTTGTAAAAGTGAACACGGCATGGTACTGGCGGAGGCCTTGATGACCAAAGTACTGCGCCTCTGGAGCCGCGATGTCAAACCGGAAACCACCACGGATAGCGCGAGCCAGAAAGACCCGGCAAAAAACTCCTCGCCTAAGGATGCAGCGGACACGCCTCTCCAGAATCCAGCAAAAGATCCGACGCCGAAAGATCCGACCGGGGAACCGAATACAGTTACGACAACTGCGAAAGATCCACCAAAGGATACATCGCAACCGGTCACTGCGCCCAAACCGGAGCCCACCGTGCCGAATTGGCAGACCGCGGACGGTCGCCTGGCTTTCCATCTGCCGGATGGCTGGAAAGTTGCCGGCAAGGGTCCATGGTTGATTACCGGTCTAGAACAAGGCGCAGTGCGCCTGTACCCCGCGGAAACGTATGCCGATGACAAAGAGTTGTCACGCGCCCTGGATGAATTCACTTCCGCACAAAAAGAGATCAGTAGCAGCAAGTTTCTGTCGCATTCCTGCACGATTGACGGGGGCACAGGTGTTGATGTCCATTACCTTAACACCAACAAACAGATGATGCATCTCTGGTATTTCGGGAAAGCCGGTTGCCTTTGGCGCCTTGATGTTGTGCTGCCGGAGGTCAACACGGCTGTTCCATCTGGTATTTCCAGCATGTTAGCGACCATTCACCTCAAATAGTAATGGTTGACGCTGGTTTGTTCGTCTGTTAATCTATATTTAATCATCCTGATCTTCTCTTAATACAGAATGTCGTTAATTCAGGTACAGTAATGATAGAAATTTATATGTCGGCGCACCTTCCGCGGAAAGGGGAACAGGTTGACTCGCATTCTCATCATTGAAGATGAACGACCCATCTCACAATCCATTGCCTATACGTTAAAACGGGAAGGCTTCGAAGTCACTATCGCCACTGACGGTTCAGAAGGTTTGCGTCTGGCCCTCGCGACCCCGGCGCCTTCGCTGATTATCTTAGATCTGATGTTGCCGTTGATGGGTGGGTTGGAGGTTTGCCGGACGCTCCGCCAGCGCCAGCTCAGTTGGATTCCCGTCGTGATGCTCACCGCGAAAGCAGAAGAAATCGACCGAATTATCGGCCTGGAAATCGGCGCCGATGATTACCTGACAAAACCGTTCAGTATGCGTGAACTTGTCGCGCGCATAAAAGCGACCTTACGTCGTCCCGTAATGGAGGTCCCCCAAGAACAAGTCTATGCCTGCAAAGGCATAGAAATTGATCTGAGTCGTCACGATGTCTCAGTGGATGGACAACCGCTGACCCTGTCGCCGAAAGAATTTGACTTGCTCGCATTATTGATACGACATCGTGGACACGCCATGAGCCGTGAGGACATTCTGCGTCAAGTGTGGGGTGATGAGGGACCGTATCGTGATCCGCATACCGTGGATGTACACGTTCGCTGGCTTCGCGAAAAAGTTGAAAGCAATCCGGCGAAACCTGAACGCCTCCTGACGATACGCGGGGTAGGGTATAAGCTCGCGGAGTAATATGACCCGTCATCCCTGGTCCCTGCGATGGATGATCGGAGGGATCTACTTTCTCATTATGATCACCGTTCTCGGTGCGCTGGCATTCTATTTCTCCCAGCGTATCGAGTCGGACAATATGGCGACCATGATGAGCAAGTTGCGTGGGCAGGCCCGTCTTGGCGCAGACTTGTTAGCTTTTGCTCGTGACCGCGAAGACGCCAAACAGACTTTACGTCGCATCCACTTTAATGTCCGCGCCCGTCGTGTGGCACTCTTACGCCTGGATGGTACGGCAATCGCCGAGCTTCCAGATAACGCCCGCCCTTCACCCAACAGCCTTTCTCCCACGCGTGATCCGGAAGTTCAAGACGCGATCGAGAACGGCATGGGCGAAGATATTCGTTTTGATGCGGAAGCCGGTGAGCAGATTGCCTTCATTGCCGCGCGCATCAATATCAAGCAACCCATGAAACCCGGTCTGCTGCCAGCCCCGAAAAACAGCCCGCGCAGCGAACGCCACCTGACGCAAATCGTCCCCCATGGTGTCTTGGTGTTGGCCGCACCACTCACTGAAGTGCAAGAATCGATCAGTCACCTGCGTACCGCAGTAATTTTTACCTTTCTCGGTATCTTGCTGTTGCTTTTTGTGATTAATGCCGGCGTGTCCTACTACATCTCACAACCGTTGGCGACATTGAGCGCGGCTGCCGAACGGTTCGCCAGTGGTGATCTTGACGAACGCCTTCAACCGGCCGGCGCGATGGAAATAGCCAGTCTGGGAGAATCATTCCAACGAATGGCCTCCCAGTTGCGGGGAACGATCAGTGGTCTCGCCGAAGAGCGCGCACAGGCCGAAGCTATCTTCACCAGCATGGTGGATGGCGTACTGGTGACCGATCTTTATGGGAAAATCCGCATGGTCAACCAGACCGCAGAACATATTTGTGGTGTTGCCGCGGAGGACATTATCGGAACCATGCTCACGGACACGCTGCCACACCCGGTGATGCACGAAATGCTGTTGGAAACGTTGGAAACAGGAGAGCCAAATAAGCATGAAATGATGCTTGCGGATGAGATCGAACGCATTGTTGAAGTTCACTTAGCACCGGTAGTCGTAGACGGACGGCCAATCGGTCTGGTGATTGTGCTCTACGACATCACACACATCCGCAAACTAGAGCAAATACGTCGTGACTTTGTTGCCAACGTGAGCCACGAATTACGTACGCCGGTCGCCTCCATCCGCGCCATGGCGGAAACCCTGGCAGATGCTGGCGGTGAAGACCCGGAACTTGAACACGACTTCCTCAAGACGATTATTGGCGAAAGTGAACGCCTGACGTCCTTATTGGATGATTTATTACAATTATCCAGTATTGAATCCGGTCACCGTCATTTGAAGCTGGAGCCGACGAATATCTGCGAAATAATTCGGCATGTCGCGGAACGCGTGGTCGCGCCGATCACTGCAAAGCAACAACATCTCACGCTGGATATTCCCGACGAATTACTAGCCATCGCCGATCACGACGCTCTGGTGCAAATACTGCTGAATCTATTAGTGAATGCCCAGAAATATTCCCCCGAGGGCAGTCAAATCCGGGTGTGGACGTCGCGTAACGCATATGTCTGTATCCACGTCTCGGATACGGGAGTCGGCATACCCCCGAGTGATCTGGAACGCGTATTCGAACGATTCTACCGTGTGGACAAAGCCCGCTCACGCGCGGTTGGCGGCACGGGGTTGGGATTGGCCATTGTCAAGCATTTGGTCGATCTACATGGTGGGCGCATCAGTGTGGAGAGCGAGTTAGGCCGTGGGAGCACCTTCACGATAGAATTGCCGGCTGAGCAATAGATATCGTTCCCCAACTCATGAGGGACACTTGGAAACGATGCTCTCCAAATGTAAAGAGGATAATTATTTATTGGCGCGAAACAGGAAGACATCAGTTTCCACAAATACTTGGCAAATGCGTTCCGGCGAACCGGAATAGGGGATAACGAAACGATGGTAGAAATTCTCGCGGTCACCGTGATGGCCGCGATCGCGATTAGTGTAGTCTGGAGTCTGTTGGCCTGGAACAGTGCTCCGGTGAACCGTGTTGAAGTGCGTACCAGACTGCTCCAGCGATTACTGCGCAGCGGGTTTACCGCCGAATTGGTGCACGAAGATGAGAAAGAAGTGCAACTACACATCGGCGAGCATCGATGTTGTGTCTATTTACAGCAGCTCTACCTGCAGTGTAGTGCACATCCCAATGAGTTGTCCGTTTTTATACAGCAGGCCGCCGAGGCGATTGCGATGGCGATTGATGAGGGCGAGTTGCCGGAAGAATGGCGACGTAATATCATGCCAATGTTGATGCGGCCACAGGTAGACACACCGCCGGAAATGGTCATTCGTCCGGCGCCGCCGATGCTGGCGGTTGGGTATGCATTGGTCACCGAAACATCTTTCCGTTGGTTCACGCAACCAATGTTGGAAGTTTCAGGGTGTGCTGTGGAGGAGCTCCACACCATTGCGCTGGCTAACCTCGAGCGCAGTTGTAATATGCTGGTGATCGATACCCCACAGGATAGCAGCGAGGACGACAATCACCTGCTGCGTTTCCATTCCCATGATGGCCTGGATGCCGCGCGCGTCTTGCTGCCGACTTTTTTCCAACGCTTCTCTCCGCGTTTTGCCGATGCGGATATCCTCGTCGCCATCCCATCACGCGACGTGTTGATCATGGTGCCCGCCGATGATCCGGCGCAGGCGAATCTCCTTGCCTGGCATGCGCGTCGTGAATTCGGACGTGTGCCATATCCCTTGCTGGATACCCTGTTGCTCATCACGGAACAGGGGATCATGCCCTGGGTTGCCGTTGGGTCGTATCCCCCGTTAAGTTCATAGAGCCTGTCTCAAGCTTTGGGACAGGCTCTATATAACACAACAGTATCAGTTGGCAATGTTATCCGCCGAAAGCTTCTTTCGCACGATCGCGGTAATCATCAACGGCGTCTTCAACGGCCTCGACTACTTTTTGAAAGACGTTTTTAGACTTATGGTCGATGTTTTCTCCGCGTTCGACTGCTAAAGTACGCAACAGTTCCCGTTGCGTGGCGGACAGGTCGGTGGGGACAGCAATCGATACGACGACATGCTCGTCTCCGCGCACCTCGCTCCGTTGCGTTCCACGTTGTACGGGCATGCCTTTACCGCGCAAGTGGAATATGTGACCGGGTTGGGTGCCAGGGGGGACGTCGACTTCTGCATCTCCATCTAGTGTCGGTACAGTAAGTTTGCCGCCCAATGTCGCGGTGGTAAATGCGAGCGGAACCTCACAGATCAGATCAGCATTCTGCCGTTTAAAAATCTCATGTTGGCGAACACGGAACACGACTGCGAGATCACCGGGAGGGCCATTGCGGAGACCGGCATCGCCACGGCCGGAAAATTCCATATACATCCCACTATCCACTCCCTGGGGTACAGTCACCGTCATTTCTTCGGTAGTGCGCACGCGTCCGACGCCGTTGCATTTCGTACACGGGTCAGTAATGATTTGACCCGTTGAACCACAGCGCTCACAAGGAGTGACCGTGGTGAATTGCATGCCAAGGAACCCGGCGTTAGCCTGTCGCTGACCGGATCCACCGCAAACCAGGCACGTCGTTACGCGACCGGTCGTCGACCCGGAACCCGTACAGGTGGGACAGCTTGTCTGGTGGTTATAACGGAAGGTGCGCTCACCGCCAAAGGCCGCTTCGTTCAGGGTCACTTCCAGGTCATAACGTAGATCGGCGCCCCGTGTATTGACCCGGTTGTTGCCGCGCATGCCGCCGCCGAAAAATCCCCCCAGGATATCTCCGAACATTTCGTCAAAGGGGGCTTGGCCACCGGGATAACCACCGGTCGCACCACTTAAACCGGCGTGCCCGTAGCGATCATAGGCGGCGCGTTTCTGCGGGTCACTCAGCGCATCATAGGCTTCACCGAGTTCTTTGAAGCTTTCTTCGGCCTGGGGGTCCGTATGATTGACATCCGGATGGAGTTGTCGAGCCAGTCGCCGGTAGGATTTCTTGATCTCCTCCGGTGATGCGTCGCGCGAGACGCCCAATACTTCGTAATAATCACGTTTCTCGGCCATGTGTGTGCTATTCTCCGGTCACGGTCGGGGGGTATAGTAAGGGGCAATGCTCATTCCGGGGTCACAGCCGATAGACGCGAACCCGGGCGGTGAGCACGCCCGGGAAAGGATTACTCTTCAGGAGACTCGAGCAGTTTCACCTTCGCATCCCTGATTTCCAGCAGCGCGCGCCCAATCAAGTTACTCGGGGTAGTGTCACCGACGCGATTCTGTCGCTCTTTTAGTTCGCGTGCCCGTTGCGAAACAGCAACTACCAGGGCGTATTTGCCCATGCGGCGCGTGAGCCGCTCAATATTAACACGCGACATGGAGGGGTTGTGGACGGTGCCGCGCGCGTCGTCATTTTTCAGCATGATTCGGATACCTCATTGTTGCGCTAACCCGCATTATTCCTGAACGCATGAATAATGCTTCGGTTAGCCAGAGCGATATTCGCTTCGCGAATATAGCGGGCTAATCCGTTGAATTATACGGAAGACCCCGGTTCAGGTCAAGGGCAACCTGGAGCGCATATAATACCCGCCCGGTGCCTGGGCATCGGGCGGGTATGCTGCCTGGTGGCGTTTGCGTGGGTTACGGGGTAGTCGGCGCCCCGTAGACCTGGATGCCACGGAACAACGCGCCACCGTTACTGCCGCTGGCCGGCGTCGTGAAGTTGAATCGTACGTACTTGGCTTTGGCATTGATGGTGGCTGTCCAGAGACCATTGGAATTCGACGCCGTGGCCGGCGCGGAGTATGTCGAATCATCAGTAGACACCTGAACTGTCATCCCTTGCGGTGACCAACCACCGCCATCATTAAATAACGCTTTCGCTGAAGTGATCAGATAGGTACTCCCCAGGGTCATTTTGAGGACGCCTGTCTGTCCCGGACCATCCAGATACAAACGCGCGTCTTCCGGCGCATCATTCCGGTCGGTCCGCTTGGAATCCCAGATGGCGGATTTCAAACCGGTTGCCAGATCTTTATCCCAACTACGCCAGTTTCCTGACACGACAGCTAACCGAGCGCCACCCGACCCATAGTAGCCGATGGGATATGCCGGATCGATGCGTTTCGGATTCAGCGAGTAAATATCGAAGTTTTGAATCAGGACCGAGCTGTTCGGGCCGGTGGAGCCGATGGGCCGCGGATCGCCGATCGACTTGACGATGAAACGGACATACTTGCCACGTTTGGTTGAGAAGGTTTTTGTCAGCGAGGAGCTGGTGTTTCCTGATACCGACAATGCCAGGGTCGTCGGTTTCCCCAAATCACTCTGCGTATCCGAGACATAGACATCGAAATCCTTCGGGGTACGGCGGGTGCCGTTTGAAGTTCCTGCCACGTCATCCCAACACGAGACCATACGGATTTTGTTGACTAATTGCGATGACGCGAAGGTGAAGTCCCAGCTTTTCGGAAGCGAAGTCAATGGATCGGTATTATCAAAATTCACGTTATAATAGTCAGTAAATACATTGCCGGTGACCGTCGTTCCCGGGAAGATACTCATGTCGACGTCGGAGCCGCTGGGGTAATACAATTGCATCCCGTTGGCGCCCGGCAAGCCTGAAAGCTCACCGGCCGGCACGTCGCTGATTTCTACATGGCCATCGACGTAGCTACTGATGACTTTATTGCTATGGCGGAAATCATAATCACTCGTATCATACAGCACATTGTCGTAGGTCTGCGCATAAGTGGCGTCGCCGGCTGAGGCGGCGTGCGCGCCATCGGCGCAGAGGAGCGCGTCACTGGGGGAGGTTATCAAACCCAGTGCTGATCCACTGTATTTATTGTTGTAGACATAGGCATTTTTGATTTTTGTGCCGGCAGTGGGGCACATCAGTACGCCTTTGTCCAAGCCCAATGACCCCCATACGGTGGTGGAGGTCGGGAGCAATTCGTCCTGGTCCTGGGCATACATCAGCACAGAAGTTGCAATTTGCTTCTGATTGTTCAGGCAGGCAGTTTGTCGCGCCTTTTCCCGTGCTTTGGCAAAAACCGGGAACAGGATCGCCGCGAGGATCGCTATTATGGCGATGACGACCAGGAGTTCGATCAGGGTGAAACCGAAACGTTTCATGAGAGCCTCCTTCAATAAAATATCATTAATTATACCAGCGGACTTCAACAGCGTCAAGATGGAAGTGCCCTTTTTATGGACAATTTGACCTCTGTACGCCTGGCATCTGATACAGAAATATTGCAGTAGTGTGCTGCAACAGTGGAAGGATTTTATATTAGCGACGCCCGAAAGAGCAACCTTGACAGTCAATGTGTCGTCCTGCACAATACTGTAATGCAACATGGTACGTTTATCTTCTCAGTGCATGACTTGACCCGCTACATCAAAACCCTGTTGGAGCGTGAGCGCACGTTGCAGGGCGTGCTGGTGCGCGGAGAAATCAGCAATTTGAAGTACCACTCCTCCGGTCACGTCTATTTCACCTTGAAAGATGAAGCCAGCGAACTGCGCAGTGTGATGTGGCGTGATCGCGTGCGTGAATTGACCGTGCGTCTTGAGGAGGGAATGAAGGTCGTCGCGGAAGGCAATATTACCGTCTATGAGCGCAGTGGGCAATATCAGTTAAGCGTATTCAATGTGCAGGCGGAAGGTGTGGGCAACCTGTATCTGGCTTTCGAGCAATTAAAGCGTAAACTCGAGATGGAAGGCTTATTCGATCGCGCGCGTAAGCGGCCACTCCCTTTTCCTCCGCGACGCATCGCCCTGCTCTGTTCCCCCACCGGATCCGTGCTCCACGATTTTATTACCATCAGCACTCGTCGTTGGGCCGGACGACGCATCCTGTTGATACCGACTGTCGTGCAGGGAGTGCCGGCGCCGGCGAGTATTCGTCATGCATTGACGCTTGCTGCAGCGACGCCCGGTGTCGATGTGATTGTGTTGGCGCGGGGTGGGGGATCGTTTGAGGATTTGGCCTGCTTTAATGATGAGAACGTGGCGCGCGCGATAGTGAATTCTCCAGTGCCGGTCGTCAGCGCCATTGGGCACGAAACCGATTTCACCATTGCCGATTTTGTTGCCGATCTGCGCGCGCCAACTCCCAGCGCCGCCGCTGAATTAGTCGTGCCTGATCTACAGGGGATCGATGAATATCTGAGTACCATGCGCCGACGATTACGTGTCCGCGTGCACGGCAGACTGGATGCCGCGCGTCGCGATTTGGACCGTCTGCGCTATCATCCGGCGTTGCGCGGTCCGCGGACGGTCGTTCAGGATCGTCGGCAGACTATCGATCTATTGTCTGAGCGTCTTGCCACACGCCTGAAAACACGCCTGGATCGCGTCACGCACTCCCTGGCAGCTCTCGAAGGTCGTCTCTCCGCCCTTGATCCACGCGGAGTGCTACAGCGTGGTTATGCTTTGGTCACGCGTCCGGCAGACGGCACCCTCCTGTCCTCTGTTCGACTTGCTACTGCAGAAGCCGAACTCACTATTCAGTTTTACGATGGGACGTTGCGCGTAACGCCGTCACCTTCAGAAGGAGTTCCTGATGTCTGATAATCTGATTTCGCCTCTTGACCAGGCAATGTTGAGGGCGATTCTGGACGGGCTGGTAGACCCCATTGTCTTTTGCGACACCACGCACACCATCCGCTACATGAACCAGGCCGGCATCCGTCAATATGAAAAGCGCGGGGGGGCATCGTTAATCGGGCAATCGCTTTTGACCTGCCATAACCCCACATCATGCCGAATCATCCACGAAGTGCTGAACCTCTTTTACGGTGGGGAGAATGATCATCTGCTCAGCGATAAACCTACCCGACGGCTCTATATGCGCGCGGTGCGTGACGCGCAAGGGGAAGTTATAGGATACTATGAACGTTTTGAATATCCGAAGGAACCGGCATGATTCGCGTTATTACTGTTCAGGATTGTTCGGAAACCCTGATGTTTGCCGCGTCCGAGTTGGCGCGGTACTTACGCTTAATCTCACTTGCCCCTGTGGCTGTCGAAGTCGTATGCACGAGAGTGCCGACGCAATGCGGGATAGCGTTACGCATCGATGACACACTGGATGCAGAGACAGACGCGATTGCCATCGGGGTTGTCCGCGGAGCGGGTACGATCACGGGCGGCAACACGCGCAGTGTACTGCTTGGCGTCTATCGTTTTCTGTATCATGTTGGTTGCCGCTGGGTTCGTCCTGGCGCGGATGGGGAGTTCCTCCCCCGGGTTAACCTCGACGTGATCACAATACAATGTCATGAGCAGGCTGCGCACCGGCACCGTACCATTTGCCTGGAGGGCGCTGTCAGCCTGGAGCATGTGCTGGCCATGGTCGATTGGGCGCCCAAGGTAGGCTTCTCCGGTTATTTTATCCAATTTCCCGACGGGTTCAACTTTTTCGATCACTGGTACGCGCATCATGGCGCGCCGCTGGGACAGCGCGAACCATTTTCACAAGAGACCGCGCGGGCATGGACTATCACTATTGAGCAGGAGATTCAGAAGCGCGGTCTGGTGTATCATGCGGTCGGGCATGGCTGGACGTGCCGTACGCTGGGCATCGAGGCCTCCCATTGGGATCCGTATTATCAGCCTTTGGCGGCGGAAGACCGTGCCATGATCGCTGAACTTCAGGGTCAGCGCGCATTTCTATGGGACCGGCCGATGTTAACCAGTTTGTGCTTTGGCAATCCGACCGTCAGGCAGCGCATGGTCGACACCGTAACGCAATATGCCCTGCAGCATCCTGAAGTGGATCTGCTCCATGTCTGGTTAGATGACGGTGGGGAGAATAAATGCGAATGCCCCCTTTGCCGGGAGCATTTGCCGTCTGATTTGTATGTACTCCTGCTGCACGAGTTGGATCAGGCGCTGTCCGCGATGGGATCTACGCAACGCATCGTGTTCCTCGGATATAGCGACTTATTGTGGCCGCCAGTAGAACAGTCCGTGGTGTTGAATCCCGCGCGCTTCGTCTTCATGTACGCAAACTCCCGTGGGGCCTTTACAGAAACACTCGCTGATGCGTCAACGGTGGCGCAGATTCCTACTTATCAGCGAAATCGAAATCAACTCGCGCGCACCGCGAACGAGTTCCAGGGGTTCTTGCGCGGGTGGCAACAGTTTTTTACTGGCGACAGCTTCCTCTTCGAGTATTACGGCATGGATAGCGTGAAGATGGTTTTGAATCCGTTCGCGCTCGCCGAGGTCATCCACTCGGATATCCAGCATTTGCCTGCGCTCGGGTTGCAGGGGTTGGTCAGTTGCCAACTGCAACGCGCCTGTTTTCCCACAGGATTACCGACCTACCTGCTGGGGCAAACACTGTGGGATGACCAGCAAGCGCTGGATGACGTACGAAACGACTACTTTTTTGCCGCTTATGGCGCGGATTGCGGCTTATGTAAGGAGTTCATCAAAGTTGCAGGTGAGGAAATCGTAAAGGCAGTGCGCTTCAACGGTATACTCCAGACCATACCGACCTGCGAAATACATTTTCTCAAACTCGAAGGGATAATCCGCGACTTCACACGCGTGGTGGAACGCAACCTGCACCTTGAGAATCCGTGTCATGCGCGTTCCTGGTACTACCTGCATTGGTACCTGCATCTGCTTACTGGATTGCTCGTACTCTTTCGACTGATCGCCGCGGGGAGTGATGAGGTTTATGGCGAATGGCAGCGTCTCCGTGCTGATCTGATTGCTCATGAGTCCTGTTATCATGCGGTATTCGATCTCTGGAGTTTTCTCGCAGTGTTTCACGCCTATCTCATCAACGGTCAGTATTCTACAGCACCCGAGAAGGTTATACAGTAGACGCTGCGCGTTACCCACAGCACCAGAAGATTCTCCACCCTGCATTATTCATAACATTTCGAATAATGCCACAGTTAGCCCGGCAGTCAATAACTTCATGAATAATCCGGGCTGCAGATGGAAAATGGATTATGATGATGTTAATTAGCGAAAGTGGCCCTCCGCGAACGGAGGGCCACTTTTTAATAGTTCTGTTCTGACTGCCCGCACGTTAGTGCAGGCTTGTGTTGCGGGTTAGCTGCAACCGCTCGTACTCCCGCAGTTCAAGCATTTGTAACAAGATCCGTTGCGCACCATTATTTCGCCACAGGTGGGGCAGGGGGGCGCGTCGGACTGGTTATCAAAGC
>Ga0118677_10001174_pt1 | contig 56292 bp, 51 predicted proteins | sample AliMusrvi5mmetaG_FD_86154 | JGI IMG/M metagenome (GOLD analysis project Ga0118677, IMG submission 86154)
ATGAGTCCGTGTGCATAGGCCCTGCGGCTTCAGCAGACAGCTATCTGAATATTCCAGCCATTATCAGCGCCGCTGAAGTGACGGATGCAGAAGCCATCCATCCTGGTTATGGTTTCTTATCAGAAAATGCTGATTTTTCTGAAAAAGTAAAGCAAAGTGGCTTTGTCTTTATCGGCCCGAATGCCGAGACTATCCGCATGATGGGTGACAAGATTTCTGCTAAAAAAGCCATGCAGGCTGCAGGTATTCCTTGCGTCCCTGGCAATAATGATCCTTTGTCAGATGATGATCAAAAGAACTTGCTCATGGCTCAAGAAATTGGCTATCCGGTCATTATCAAGGCGGCTGGCGGTGGCGGTGGTAGAGGTATGCGCACCGTGCATACTGAATCTGCGCTGATTAACTCCATAGCGATGACTAAAGCCGAAGCCGGCAGTGCCTTTGGTAATCCAACCGTGTATATGGAAAAGTTTTTAGAAGATCCTAGGCACATTGAGTTTCAAGTCATGGCTGATTCTCACGGCAACGCTATTCATTTAGGCGAACGTGATTGTTCTATGCAGCGTCGTCATCAAAAAGTAGTGGAAGAAGCACCAGCTCCGGGCATTACTGAAGAACAGCGTAAACTCATCGGTGAACGTTGTGCTAAAGCCTGTATTGATATTGGCTACTTAGGCGCAGGTACGTTTGAGTTCTTATATGAAAAAGGCGAGTTCTTTTTCATAGAAATGAATACGCGCGTACAAGTTGAACATCCAGTAACCGAGATGATAACTGGCTTTGATATTGTTAAAGAACAACTGCGTATTGCTGCAGGTGAGCCGCTTTCTATTACCCAAGATCAAGTTAAAATCACCGGCCATGCTATTGAATGTCGCTTGAATGCTGAAGATCCTAGAACCTTCATGCCTTGTCCTGGCACCATTGATCAATTCCACATGCCTGGTGGCCCTGGTATCCGTTGCGAAACTCATATCTACAATGGCTATAAAGTACCTCCGTATTACGACTCTATGATAGGTAAATTGATTGCTCATGGCGAAGATAGAAAAAGTGCTATCGCGCGTATGAACACGGCGCTGAGTGAAATCATTATCGATGGCATTAAAACCAATATTCCGCTACAGCAAGACATTATGAATGACAGCGCTTTCGCTCAAGGCCAACAAAACATTCATTATTTGGAAAAGAAGCTGGGAATTTATTAAGCCTTAAAAACTACTCTGTTAATTAAAGCATTAACGGAGTAGTTTACATTTTCTATTCATACTATTGAATATAGCCTCTCAGTTTTGTTAATTCGCTAAGCAATAGCCAATCAACAAACACTCTTTATCACATATATCCTCTCATCATGGCCTGGCATCAAATTTCCGTTATTACCCAAGAAAACATCGCTCCCCAACTGGCTGATTTTTTCAGTGATCTAGGCGCTGTGTCTGTCACCTATATGGATGCCGAAGATGAGCCTGTCTACGAACCGGCTATCGGCGAAACAAAGATATGGAGTAATACCCAAGTTATTGCCCTCTATGAATTAGATGCTGATCCCGAGTTGATAAAATCTCAGGTTTATAAGCAGTTTAATCACGATGACTTGCATGACTGGGTGTATGAAGCCATTGCCGATCAGGAATGGGAACGCGCTTGGATGGAATATTATAAGCCGATGAAATTTGCCGATAGACTTTGGGTGTGCCCAACAGATCAAGAGCAAGTTGAGTCGGGGACAGTTTGTTTAACACTTGATCCCGGCCTTGCCTTCGGAACAGGCACACATCCAACCACGGCATTATGTTTAGAATGGTTAGCCAGTCATGAATTAAGCGCTAAAACCGTCATCGATTATGGCTGCGGCTCTGGCATACTCGCCGTTGCCAGTGTATTGCTAGGCGCTAAAGTCGCTCATGCTGTGGATATTGACCCGCAAGCAATCACCGCCACAGAAAGCAATGCTTTAAAAAATAAGGTTGAAGATAAAATTAAAACCTATCTACCTGAACAGTTCACTCCTTTTCAGGCGAATATAGTCTTGGCCAATATCTTAGCTAAACCCTTAATTGATATGGCGGAGCAAATTTGCGCCTTAGTCGTTTCAGGTGGATCGTTAGTTTTATCGGGTATCCTACACGAACAAGCCGAATCTGTTATTAATGCCTATCAGCGCGAAATTATCTTCAGCCCTTTGGTACAACAAGAAGATTGGATCAGACTTGAAGGCATCAAGCGTTAACAATACAACACCAGCCTTTAGCCTTTAGCCTTTAGCCTTTAGCCTTTAGCCTTTAGCCTTTAGCCTTTAGCCTTTAGCCTTTAGCCTTTAACCTTTAACCTTTAGCCCCACTGAAACAACCATGTCACTACCTGAAATCTATTTAAAAAAGAACGAAGATAAGCGCTTACGCAAAGGACATCTTTGGGTTTTTAGCAATGAAGTTGATACCCAGCGCTCACCGCTAGAACAATTTTCAGCGGGCGACCTTGCACAGGTTAAAAGTGATGATGGCAAAGTCTTGGGTACGGCTTACGTTAATCCGCAAGCACTTATTTGCGCTCGATTGCTATCAAGAAAACCTAATCTAAAGTGTGGCAGCAATTTTTTCAAAGAGCGCTTAACTACTGCGCTGATCTTGCGTGAAAAACTCTTTACTCAGCCCTATTATCGTTTGGTTTTTGGTGAAAGTGATGGTTTGCCAGGCCTAGTTATTGACCGCTTTGGCTCGGTATTTTCGGTGCAGATTACTACGGCTGGCATAGAGCAACGAAAAGAATCTTTGCTGACTGCCTTGGTAGAATTATTCGAACCCACCGCGATCGTACTTAAAAATGATAACAGCCAGAGACAGCTAGAAGGCTTAAGCTTGGAATCTGAAATCGCCTACGGCAAATTACCTGATTCCGTTATTATCGAAGAGAATGGCGCACAGTTTAAGATCGATATATTGAATGGCCAAAAAACTGGCTGGTTTTACGATCACCGTAGCAGTCGAGCTGCTGTTGCTAATATTGCCAAAGATCAGCGGGTATTGGATTTGTTTTCTTATACCGGCGCTTGGGGCATCCCCGCAGCGATGGCAGGTGGAACAGAGGTGACTTGTGTCGATGCCTCTGAAGGCGCTTTAACGTTAGCAAAAGAAAATGCTGAACTTAATCAGGTAGTCGATAAAATGCATTTTGTGCGTAGCGATGTTTTCGACTTTCTAAAGCAGGCCCGCCTAGACAATCAGCTTTATGATATTATCGTGCTTGATCCACCTGCACTCGTTAAACGCAAAAAAGATTTTAAACAAGGTTATGAGGCTTATCGTCGTTTAAACCACTTAGCTTTACAAGTGTTATCCAAAAATGGCATTCTGGTTTCAGCCTCTTGTTCTTATCACCTAAGTCGTGAAAATTTACATGAAATCTTACGCTCTTCAGGGAAACATATAGATCGGCATCTAGTATTTTTTGCCAGTGGTGGACAAGGACCTGATCACCCCATAGATCCTGCGTCACCTGAAACAGAATACTTAAAAACATTCTTTTGCTCAGTTTCTTCTAGCTTATAAAAGCATTGAGCTATCAAGACAGCCATTATAGAATAACCCTGTGATATTTATGGCTACCTGCAAGGTGACTATTACTTTACCCAGATAGCTTATAAAGTTCTTGCATGGTAGCTCAGTTTACTATTTAAACTGCTCTCAATATAAATGCTAAGCAACATCAGCCTAATAAAAATTAACTCAAGGATATATATAAACTATGAAAGCATGTGATTCCTGTACCGGCAGAGCTGAAATCGGTAAAAATCATAGACAAGTCCCTGTTCTACAAAGAGCCATAGGGCTTGCTCTTGTTTATCTACCCATCTTCACTTTACCTTTTGTATTTCTTAGTGCCTATTTGACTTATTATCATTTACGCATGATTGGTGGAACAAACATTAAATCCTTCTCAGATTTTCTTCCTGAAAGAAGCAGTCATCGCTATAACTTGAAAAATCAAATCACTATGGACGGCTCCTTTAAAATGAGTTTGTCTCAATCAAAACTGTATTGGATATTAAACTGTACTTGGTATTGCCCAGTTAGTGTGGCTGTTTTTGAATGGCATGCTTATCTGGTTAAAATTGTTGAAAACTGGTGGTGTCCATTCACCCACGAAAAGAAAGAAGGCTATAGCAACGCTAAAATTGATCAGTCGTTCTGGCATATCTATCCTGAAGACAGCGCTAAGTTGAATGAAGAAGACAGAGATAACCCCATTTGGAATGAATCCGTCGATAAATAACACTTAGATAATAGGCACAAGGCAATAAGCCCTAAGGTCATGTATTTTACTTTTAGCTTAACGCCTGTGCTTAACTTATGAAAATTGGTCCTTATCAACTCGAAAATAATTTAATTTTAGCGCCTATGGCCGGGATTAGTGACCATCCTTTCAGATCGTTATGTAAACAACTAGGTGCCGGATTGGCAGTATCCGAGATGGTGGCCTCCAATCCAGCCTTACGAGAACATAAACGCACCTTATTAAAAGCAGACCACAAAGATGAAATAGGTCTGCGCTCGGTGCAAATTTTAGGCACCAATCCCGAACAAATGGCTGATGCTGCACGATATAACGCAGAGCGTGGCGCACAGATTATTGATATTAATATGGGCTGTCCAGCTAAAAAAGTATGTTCAGTAGCGGCAGGATCAGCCTTACTAAGAGACGAAGCGCTGGTAAAGAAAATATTAGACGCTGTAGTCAATGCAGTTGATATTCCTGTTACTTTAAAAATCCGCACAGGCTGGGATTTGCATAGTCGCAATGCCGTTGATATTGCTAAAATAGCAGAAAATTCAGGCATAGCCGCACTTACCCTACACGGACGCACAAGAGCATGTAAGTTTAACGGGCAAGCTGAATATGAAACTATTAAAGACGTAAAACTAGCGGTAAATATTCCCATCATTGCCAACGGAGACATCGATTCAGCACAAAAAGCGAGTTATGTACTGGCGACTACGGGTGCAGATGCCATTATGATAGGTCGTGCAGCGCAAGGAAACCCTTGGATATTTAAGCAAGTAGATCATTTTCTTAAAACTGGAAAAGATCTTGAAAAACCAAGCGCTAACGACATACATAACACCTTGCTAACTCACCTTGAGCAACTATATAGCTTCTATGGCAATCTTAGCGGTGTTAGAATAGCCAGAAAACATATAGGCTGGTATTTTAAACATTTTGATACCATCAGCATAGAAACTCGAAACCAACTGAATCAAGCTATCAGCCCAACAAAACAATTAGCGCTGATTAATTCGGCATTTAATCACATTCACTAATACTGCTAGCCCATGAACACATCATCAAATAGTGTTGAAACTATTAACAGTGACAGTAAAAATCCCCTACTTTTACCACTGTCTCTGTATGTCAAACAAACTGTTGAGCTCTATCTTTCGCAACTGAGTGGTCATGATGCTGTCGGCTTACATGCGATGGTCATTAGTGAAGTTGAAAAACCCTTGTTAGAGACTGCATTGGAACATTCCGGCTATAACCAAACTAAAGCGGCCAAAGCACTAGGCTTAAGTCGCAGCACATTAAGAAAAAAATTGGATCAATACGGAATATCTTAAACTCCACCAAGATTCGACTTACACAACCAAATCCCCCTACCCATCTATATAAAAGGTCTGCATGAACAAACAAATGACTCGCGCACTGATCAGCGTTTCTGATAAATCTGGTGTCGTCGATTTTTGCCGAGAATTACATCAATTAGGCATTGAGCTTTTGTCTACTGGCGGCACTGCTAAAACGCTGATGGAGCATCAGATACCCGTCACTGAAGTTTCTGATTACACAGGCTTTCCAGAAATGATGGATGGTCGGGTTAAAACCTTACACCCTAAAGTACATGGTGGCATTTTAGGTCGTAGAGGCATAGATGATGCAGTTATGGCAGCAAATGCTATTAAGCCCATTGATATGGTTGTGGTCAATCTCTATCCGTTTGAACAAACCATTGCTAATCCCGATTGTGATTTTGAAACGGCTATTGAAAATATCGATATCGGTGGGCCAACCATGATACGCGCCGCCGCTAAAAATCACGCCGATGTTGCTATCATTGTTAGTCCTGATGATTACGCCAGTATTTTAGTTGAGCTAAAACAAACTGATAACAGCCTTTCTGCTAAGACTCGCTTTAATCTGGCTCTAAAAAGTTTTGAACACACTGCACGTTATGACACAGCCATTGCAACTTACCTAGGAAAGTTAAATGACGTAGCGTTTCCTGAAACCTTAAATTTACAGTTTTATCATAATCAAACCCTGCGTTATGGCGAAAATCCACATCAGAGTGCAGCTTTTTATAGAGAAAAAGCGCCTTCCGCTGGCACTATTGCGGCCGCTCATCAACATCAGGGTAAAGAATTATCCTACAACAATATTGTCGATGCTGATGCCGCCTTGGAATGTGTAAAAACCTTTAATGACAAAGCCACTTGCGTAATCGTTAAGCATGCTAATCCCTGCGGCGTAGCTCAGGCTGATAGTCTTTTCGGCGCTTATGATAAAGCTTATGCGACTGATCCAACCTCAGCCTTCGGTGGTATTATCGCGTTTAATCAAGAACTCGATGAACAAACAGCAACCGAAATCATCAGCCGTCAATTTGTTGAAGTGATTATCGCGCCGACCATCACACCGGCTGCATTAGCCGTGCTAGCAAGCAAACAAAATATTCGAGTATTGGCTTGTGGCTTATGGGAAAGTGTTAATACGCCTTCTTTTGATTTCAAGCGCGTTGCAGGTGGACTGTTAGTTCAAGATAAAGATTTCGGTGAAATCAGCCTTGCTGATCTTAAAATTGTAAGTCAGCGAACACCTAGTAAAGAAGAATTAGCTGATTTATTATTCGCGTGGAAAGTCGCCAAATTTGTTAAATCTAATGCTATTGTTTATTGCAAAAATGGTCAGACGATTGGTGTAGGCGCAGGACAAATGAGCCGAGTTTATTCCGCTAAAATTGCCGGCATAAAAGCTGCCGATGAAGGCTTGGTAGTCCCTGGTTCCGCCTTAGCGTCTGATGCGTTTTTCCCCTTTAGAGATGGCATTGATGCCGCGGCAGAAGCAGGCATTACCGCCATTATTCAACCGGGCGGTTCTATGCGTGATAACGAAGTGATAGATGCTGCCAATGATCACAACATTGCCATGGTCTTCACCGGCATGCGTCATTTCCGACATTAATTTAAACACGGCGTAACTAACAGTTACGCCGTATTGCTGAGACTCTCTCTTATGAAAATCCTCATCGTCGGTAGCGGTGGTCGTGAACACGCCCTCGCTTGGAAGGCTAAACAATCACCTAAAGTTACGCAAGTCTTTGTAGCACCAGGTAATCCAGGAACAGCCTTAGAAACTGGCGTTGAAAACGTCGCACTGGCTGTCGATGACATTTCTGGATTACTGGCTTTTGCCCAACAGAAACACATCGACTTAACCATTATTGGTCCAGAAATTCCTCTGGTCTTAGGGATTGTTGATAGCTTTCAAGCCGCTGGCCTAAAATGCTTTGGCCCCAGCGCACTCGCTGCACAACTAGAAGGCTCCAAATCTTTTTGCAAAGATTTCATGATACGCCACCATATACCAACAGCGGCATACCAAAGCTTTACCAATACCGAACTTGCCATCGCCTATATTAAACAACAAGGCGCGCCTATTGTTGTTAAAGCCGACGGTTTGGCTGCCGGCAAAGGCGTGATTGTTGCACTAAGTGAGCAAGAAGCGATAGATGCTGTCATCGATATGCTCTCAGGCAATGTCTTTGGTAGTGCTGGCAATCGAGTAGTTATCGAAGAGTTTTTAGTCGGCGAAGAAGCCAGCTTCATTGTTATTGCCGACGGCAAAAATGCACTGGCTATGGCCACTTCCCAAGATCACAAAGCGCGTGATAATAATGATTTAGGGCCAAACACTGGCGGCATGGGTGCTTATTCACCAGCGCCGGTGGTAACCGCTGAGATTCATGAGCGCGTTATGCGTGATGTCATCGCACCTACTCTAAAAGGCATGGCTGACGATGGTCTACCTTACACCGGCTTTCTTTATGCAGGTTTAATGATTAGCCTTGATGGCACTATTAAAGTATTGGAATATAACTGCCGCTTTGGTGATCCTGAAACTCAGCCCATCATGATGCGTATGAAAAGTGATCTAGTCGAACTCTGTGAAGCCGCGCTGGTAGGAGAGCTCGATAAAGCTCATAGTGAATGGGATGAGCGAGCGGCTTTAGCCGTAGTCTTGGCCGCAGGCGGTTATCCAGACAGCTATCAACAAGGCGCGATTATTTATGGTTTACCCGAACAAGAGCAGGCTGATTGCAAAGTATTTCATGCGGGTACAAAAAAAGTGGGTGACAACATAGTGACTGCCGGTGGTCGAGTATTATCGGCGTGTGCATTAGGACAAGATATTAAAACCGCACAAACCAACGCCTATAAATTAGCTAATTGCCTACATTGGGATGGCGTTTATTACCGTACCGATATTGGCTTTAAAGCAATTTAGGCTTGAAAGAGCTTTTATGGTCGAGTTAGCGATAGCCTAAGCCTAACCCGACCACAATTGTTCATGCATCGCCTTAATCGATATCCTTAATCAAGGCCATCATATCTTCTACTGACATTTTTCCACTCACTTCGCCACCTTCTAATAAGCTATTGGCTAAATCGCGTTTATGCTTATGTAGCTCAACAATTTTATCTTCTATGGTATCTTTTGCTACCAACCGATAAATAGTCACGGGGCGTTTTTGACCCATACGATGCGCTCTATCAGAAGCTTGATCTTCTACGGCAGGATTCCACCAAGGGTCCATGTGTATGACATAATCGGCGGCCGTTAGATTTAAGCCAGTACCGCCGGCTTTTAAACTAATTAAAAACAAATCACCTTCACCGGCTTGAAATAAATTAACGGCTTTTTTCCTATTTGGAATAGAGGTTGAACCATCTAGGTAATGATAAGGAATACCTTTTTTATCTAACAATTGACGAATAAGCGTTAAATGCCCTACAAATTGGCTAAACACTAAAGCTTTATGACGATTGTCCAATAACTCATCGACCAATTCTTCAAAAGCTTGCAGCTTAGAGCTACTGAGCGTACTTTCCTCCATGACTAACCGAGGATGACAACACGCACGGCGCAGCTTCATAATTTCTGCTAATACTTTCAGTTGTTTGTGCCCCGCTTGTTCGGTATTACTCAGCATCGTTTGCATGGCATTACGACGCAAGGCTTCATATAGCGCTCGTTCTTCTGGACTTAATTCAATATGCAAAGTGACTTCAGTACGTGAGGGCAGCTCAGTCAAAACGTCGTTCTTTAAGCGCCTTAAAATAAAAGGTCGTAATAATTTTCGTAAACGATGCTGTACGCCCTGATCTTTTTGATTTTCAATGGCCTGCGCATAGCGCTCATTAAATTTTTGTAATGTACCTAATAATCCCGGATTAATAAAGTTAAACAAATTCCACAACTCACCTAAATGGTTTTCTATAGGTGTACCGGTGGTAATTAATTTAAAATCTGCTTGCAACGCCATGGCAGCTTTAGAACGCTTAGTTAGCGCATTTTTAATAGCCTGCGCTTCATCGGCTACCAAGGTATGCCAAGTTTTTTGCGCCAATCGTTCGCCTTCGGTTTGCAATAAGCCATAACTACAAACAATTAAATCAAAAGGGCCGGCATTATCGAGCATCTCTTGTCGATCACCTACACCAAATTGATAGGCGTTTAATGTAGGTGCAAAGCGCTGACATTCTTCTAGCCAATTAATACATACCGAGGTGGGTGCAAGAATCAACGAAGGGCCTTGTGGTGCCCGAGACAAAATCAAGGCCAGAGCCTGTACTGTTTTACCCAAGCCCATATCATCGGCTAAGCAAGCACCCGCGCCCCAATGAGCCAAACGCATCATCCATTGAAAACCTTCACGTTGATAATCACGCAAGTCACCTTGTAAGGTTGACGGTGGCTGCGGATTTAAATCTCCCATTTCATTTAGGCGTACTAATTGATCTTGCCAAGGCTTACTGGCAGTAATACTCATGCCTGTAGTGATTTCATCCAAGGCCTGTGCGGCTAATGGATGAAAACGTACTTTATCTTTATGTACGTCGCCTAGACCAGCCAAATCGTCCAAACGCTGACGTAATTCCTGTGTTAAAGTAATGATCTGACCATCATCTAACTTGAGGAAACGACCGGATGAGCCACCTAACAAGCTCATTAATTGCTGCATATCCAGCACTTGCTGATCATCAATTTGTACCGTGCCTTCAACACTAAACCAATCTTTTTCCTTGCGTACCGAAAATTGCACTTGTGATAAGCCAGCTTCACGGCTGAGACGAATCTTTTTACCTTTAGGCCATTCCAGAACAGCAAAATCACCTAATTCTTGTAAATGTAACAAAGCTTCTAAGGCAGATTCAGTGTCATCCAATAACCACTTTGTGTCTTTATTACCATATAATTCAGGACACTCATTTAACACTTGTTTTAAATAATCGGCTTCTAAATCAAAATCACGCGTAGTTTGTAATTGTTTACCATCAATTTCGGCCAATACTGTGGTGCCACCTAAACTCGGCTTATAAAGAGGACCACCTTCATTAAAGGGCTGCACAAATACCTCTATTTGTATACCTTGCCCCACGGGTTGCAGATGTATATGTAAGCGACTATCAGCCTCTACGGTTTCTGCATAATTAGATGCTCCACCGATATCCGACTGTACCGTTAACATTGAAGCAATTGAAGAGATTGAATCGATCACTTGCTGGCGTGCTGAAGCAGGTACCGTTAAGCCATTTTTACCTAAGATATTGGCCACTTGTCTATGTGCATCGTTGATGACATAGACAATCAAGCCATGACTTGCGGTTTTTTGAGCTATGATCTGCTGTACACCTATAGGTGGCAATAATGAAATATGTAGGTTTTCTTCTTGCTCCTTAACCAGTAATTGCGGCTCTGCCAACACAATATCAACTGGAGGCGATGTAGCTTCTTGATTAAGCCAATAAACAAAGGGGTGCCCTGCTACCTCAACAATGGCAATACTGGGTAGCGCATAATATTCTTTGCTGGAGTAGCCATAATAAGAAGCTTCTTTTTCAACTTGAATATGCTTACAAATACGTCGATCTTGTTCGGTTAAATAATCAAAATCAGTAATATCTTGATGTAATCTTTTTAAAGCAATTGGTCGGCCCTTAGTCCATCGACCATTTTTACCTAAGCGTTGTTCTTTAGGCTCTAATAACACGGCATTGTTTTGTAAGCTTAATGACCAAATCAACCGTAATTCTGTTTGTATGACAATCTCCGATTCAACCGTCAATTGATTTAAAGCGTCTAAAGCTCTTTGCCACGCTGAAACTTGCGGTAATAAATCAATAATGCCTTTAAAAGGTGATTGTAAATATTGTTGTGCTATTTTTTCACAAGCTTCATTTTTATAATTGATACGTTGTAACAACAATGAACTCACAGCCGCATACCATTCATAACCCAATGTCTGAGACTGCAAACAAAAGTTAGCCAAATCAGCTAGAAATTCTTTATTTCTAGGATGCTTATTAATGTTGCCAATTTCACCGATCCAATACAACAATAACGTATGAAATAAACGTTCATAAGCCAGTTTATTAGCTATTAATAAATACTGACTCTGCTCACTTGTTGCTTTACCTTGATAAATATCAACCGCATCTAACAAGATCAAATTGAGTAAATAAAACGCCTCATTTTGATTAGTTTTTTTAAGGGTGATTTGGATTTGTTGCTTTAACAACACAATGTTTTTTGGTATGCGACTCTTTAATAAGGCTAAATTAAAAAAGAACCCATGTATCCCTTCAATACTAACATTACGTTTGCCTGTTTCTTTTTTTAATACTTTTACTGCTAACTCAAATAACGCTATCGCTTCATCATTGTTATTTTCTAAGAAACGTAAAGTCGCTAATAATTTCAAAGCATAAAAGGAACTATCGCCAACTAACCATTGTTCGGCATCCTTGAGATTACCTCGTATTAATCGCTCTTCAATAAGACCATGAATAATAATAGGATTACTAGGCCGTACCTTACCAAAAAACTGTTCTAATAGCTTATAAGACGCTGACGTATCAATAAAGTCCATACGCCCATCACGCAACAAATAATCTAATACTTGAAATTTAATCTGATCTGATAACGATGAAAACCAAACCGCATCATAATGTTTAAAGAAAATTAAGTTGATAGCCTCTCTGAAGCTTTTTCGATAATCCGTATAAAACCGCTCAATATTGGCTGAAAATGCAGCTTCATTACCTTGATACAAAAAAATTCGTAATTGCTTTATGGCATGGTATGCGTTGACTTTAGCAGAGTAAAAATAATTAGGCTCAGCAATGAGTTGTTGGGTCAATTTACTAAACCAAGGTTGATCTAATGCTAAACGCATCAGTGGTTCAGCAACTTCTTCATTACACCGCCAACCATCCGTTGACAGAATAATCAACTTGCTATTTTGTAACTTATCCCGTAAAGGTTTATTAATTAAACCTAATGTTTGTCGATCAAAACAAGCGGATCTTTCTAATAATTTTGCGAAACTAGATTGGCCAATCGGTGCATAAATAACAGCCAACACCAGCATAATACTTTGTTCATCTTTTGATAAAGCATTAAAAAAAGGAAGTAATTTATTTTTCATTAAGGATTTATTGCGTTACAAAATATTGCCATAGTTTAAAGGTTCATAACTACATTACCTAGCCAATGTTGATGCGATATATATGACACGATTAATAGTCTATGTATTAGTCAGCGCTATTGATTAACTTCGAATACAACCTCAATATTATTAAAGCCTATTCAATGCTGCATACTTTGTGCTTAACATTTTTAAGCTAAAAATTGCTTATACTTAACGATAATATTTAATCTGTACGAGGCTTATTAGCCTATAGCTGAGCTCATGAGAACCTAATTAATGACGTCTACTCATGACCATTTGGAAGCGTAAACCAGTGAAGGTTTGATTTGACATGCCGATCTATGACACCGATAACCACTGCGTTTTCTTGAATGAACTTATACTTCCTATATTATGAAGCTAGGTGATTATTGGTAATATATCGATTCAGAAAGCCGTTTTTTTCTAAAAACAAAGTTACTTAGCCTCAGAGCTATCAAACCAGCCTTGAGAATAAGTAGGATATTGAGGTGCTTTACAACCATGAGCTTCAGAGCGCCCAAAATCAGCTTAGTTTTGTGTCCAAATACTTGTTGACACAGTATTTCTAAAAGGTAAATAAATGCCAGAAACGATAACAAAAACATGCTATATCATAGACGATACAAAAGGAAATCAAGCACTGTACTATTCATAAATACAGCATAATTCGTAATGAAGGGGTGAACATTCAAATCATACTACCATCGAAGTCCTACAATGCTTTCCCGCTTAAGTAATTGATAAAAGATGCTGACTTAACACAGTTACAATAAATTTATGCTTGAGCCAGCTGCAAATTTACTGCTATCAACAAAATTGCATCCACTGTTAGTCACACTGAGCCATATAAGATTACAAAACTTCGCTCTATCATTTAGATAAAGGAAAGGATCATTAAAGTCTAATTAGTTTTTTAACGACCAAAAGCCTTATCCTAGCAATAGTTATTGCATAGAAAAACTTGTTGCGTAACGAGTCTTATCTCTATTCACGCAACAATGTTCCACTTAATATTAATCTGCCTGTCTTCTTAAAAATGCAGGAATATCGAGATAATCTAAATCTATGTCTTTTTTAGTTTGAGCGCCAAATCGCGTTTCTCTACCCTCGCTTTTACCACCTTGACGCATAACAGCAGGCTTTTCCAAATCATCGTAATTTGTTTGACTGACCATTGATTTAGGCATTAATTTAATAGGCGCTTTAACCTGTATTGGAGGCAACCCCATTCCTGTTGCAACAACAGTCACTTTGATTTCATCACCTAGGCTAGCATCAATCGCCATACCGATTTTGATAACAGCGTCTTCTGAAGCGAACTCATGAACAATATTACCTACCTCATTAAACTCCGCAACACCCATATCTGCGGCACAAATATTAACAAGAATACCTCTTGCACCTTGTAAATTGATATCTTCAAGTAATGGACAGGCAATGGCTTTTTCAGCTGCTTCACGTGCGCGATGCTCACCTGATGCTGTCCCTACGCCCATAATTGCAGCCCCCATACCCGACATAACAGTTCTAACATCTGCAAAATCGACATTAATCATACCTGGATGAATAATTAACTCAGTGATACCTTGTACCGCATCTAACAAGACATCATTTGCTGCTTTAAATGCATTGATTAACGATACATTATTACCTAACACTGGCAATAACTTTTGATTTGGAATAGTAATCAATGAATCTACATACTTTTCTAATTCTAAAATACCTTGCTCAGCAACGACTTGCTTCTTTTTACCTTCAAATAGGAAAGGTTTAGTAACTACTGCTACTGTTAAAATCCCCATTTCTTTTGCGATCTGTGCAATCACAGGAATTGCACCCGTGCCTGTACCACCACCCATACCAGCAGTCAGAAAAATCATATCTGCGCCTTGCAATACTTCTTTAATACGATCTTTATTTTCTTCAGCCGCATGTCGGCCAATTTCTGGATTTGTTCCCGCTCCCAAACCTTTAGTCAAATCAACACCTAGCTGAATAATAGTATCTACCGACAATTTTCTTAATGCTTGAGCATCTGTGTTCGCGCAAATAAACTCAACGCCTTCAATATTACAACCGGCCATATGATTAACTGCATTGCCACCACCACCACCAACGCCAATAACTTTGATAACAGCTGTTTCACTATAACTATCCACTAATTCATATTTCACGACACCACCCCTTAAATTAAATAATAAATACTATTAAAAATTACCTTGAAACCAATTTTTCATCTTCGAAAGCCAACCCAAACCGTCACTATCATTACTTCTACCTAAATTCTGATGCTCTCTTCCATACATTAATAAGCCAACCCCCGTTGAATGTATTGGATTTCTTACTACTTCAGTTAAACCTGTGACATTCTGTGGACCACCCATACGAACTGGCATATGAAAAATCTCTTCAGCCAATTCTATTAATCCCATAACTTTTGAGCTACCTCCAGTCAATACTATCCCTGCAGCTATTAATTCTTCATTGCCACTACGTCTAAGTTCAGACTGAACCAATAACATTAGCTCTTCATAACGTGGCTCAATAATTTCAGCTAAATTTTGCATAGAAATATTACGCGGAGCTCTATCGCCAATACTAGGTACTTCAATTGTTCCGTCAATACTGGCCAGTTGAGTCAGTGCACAAGCATATTTACGCTTAATTTCTTCTGCATTTATGGTAGGTGTTCGTAATGCAACTGCAATATCATTAGTCACTTGATCGCCCGCTATGGGGATCACTGCAGTATGCTTAATGGCACCTTCGACGAAAATAGCGATATCTGTAGTTCCACCACCGATATCTATTAAACATACTCCTAATTCTTTTTCATCTTCTGTTAAAACCGAGTTACATGACGCCAATTGCTCCAAAACTATATCTTCAACTTCTAACCCGCAACGACGTATACACTTGATGATGTTCTGCGAAGCGCTAACACTACCAGTAACCATATGTACTTTTGCTTCTAGGCGTATACCCGACATACCAATAGGTTCTTTAATACCATCTTGTAGATCAATAACAAACTCCTGAGGCAAGATATGTAAAATCTTTTGGTCAGCAGGGATAGCCACTGCTTGGGCAGAGTCTATTACCCTATCAATGTCATACCTAGTTACTTCCTTATCTCTAATGGCTACAATGCCATGAGAATTTAAACTACGAATATGACTTCCTGCAATCCCTGCAAAAACTGACTTAATTTGACAGCCGGCCATTAACTCTGCTTCTTCTATCGCTTTTTGTATAGATTGGACAGTTGATTCGAGATTTACAACAACACCCTTCTTTAACCCCCTTGATGGGGTTGAGCCTATACCTATTATTTCAATGCTGCCGTCACTAGTAAGTTCCCCGACAATAGCTGCAACTTTTGACGTGCCGATATCCAACCCGACTATTAAATTACGTTCTATTTTCTTTGCCATTTTTATCTACTCAGTAACGCTTTTCGCGCGCTTGTTGTTCATTATTGGGATTTGTAAAAGCCTTCCAATCAATTTCAATAGTTCCTGGCCTCCATGAAACTGCATATCCGTTGGGATACCTTAAGTCAACAACTGCCATTGCATCTAACTGTCCTTGAGTTAACACTGTCAATGTTCTTAAGAAACGTTTTAATTTTTTTAACTGCTCATCTTGCCCCAACAATATTTCCATTCCAGTAACTAATTTGATTTTCCAAGCCCAACGATCGCTTACATTAAATTCTGCCAACTCCATTGAGTGGTCATCAAGCGCCGTTTTAATTCCTTTCATAATTTCTAATACTTTGACCTGCTGCAATTCTGGCCCAGTCACAGTAATCATGTTCTGAATCAGAATGTTATTATTCGGCATAAAAATAACTCCTGATTCAGTAATCAGTGCACTTTTACCCCATCGAGCAAAAGGTTGCTTCTCATGTACCTTTATATCAATAGCATCAGGCCATATTCGCTTAACAGTCACCGCATCGACCCAAGGTAATGTCGAAACAGCTGAATGTATTGCTTGCATATCGGCATCAAAAAAACTGGTCACGACTAACGGCTGTAAAATATCTTTAACATCATCTTTACTAAGATATTGAAACTCACCCTCAGTCCTCACGTACTTAATAGGTAACGAAGCACTTTTAATCGACAGCGACTTCAATCGCTCTTTTGTTAATTCATAACCTATTATTCCAACTAGACTTATCAAGAACAATCCAGCCAACCAAGCTTTAACGCCGAAATTACTCATTACCCTAAACTAGTTTCCAATACACGCAAGACTAGATCATCAAATTCAATTCCTGCCTGCTTAGCTGCCATAGGCACTAAACTATGATCAGTCATCCCAGGCACCGTGTTTATTTCAATTAACTGATATTGCCCAGCATCATCTATAAATACATCAAGCCTTGCCCACCCCTCAACACCTAGAACTTTGCTAGCTTTAACCGCTAATGCTCTCAAAAAAGCCTCTTGTTCCTCATTCAAACCTGAAGGACAATGATATTGAGTTGTTGTTGCATTATATTTTGCTTCGTAATCATAAAAGGCGTTTGGTGTTTCTAAGCGGATTACAGGCAATGCTTCTCCATTTAATAATGCAACCGTATATTCCTTACCAGTAACCCACCTTTCTGCATAAACATCACAGTTATATGCCAATGCGTCATGTAATGCCTTATGCAGTTCATCACGGGAATTTGCTTTGCTCATTCCTATGCTAGATCCTTCTTGAGCAGGTTTAACAATCACTGGAAACCCTAGCTTTTCTATACAGGCATCCAAATCGTTATCACTCTGCAACAAAAACCACTGAGGCGTAATTAATCCAAAACCCTGCCAACATAATTTAGTGCGAAGCTTGTCCATCGTTAATGCTGAGGCCATGAGACCACTACCAGTATAGGGAATTTCCATTACTTGGAGCACACCTTGTAGTACGCCATCTTCACCGCCTCGGCCATGAATAATATTGAATATCCGATCAATTTTTATTCCAGCCAATGCGTCAATTACACTTCCTGTAACATCAATGGCTATTGCATCAACCCCTTTACGCTTTAAGGCATCATAAACAGCAGCGCCACTTTTTAATGAAACAGGTCTTTCTGCAGCCGCTCCACCCATTAGTACCGCAACCCGACCAAACTTTTCTAGATTTTGTTGAGTATCACAAATTGGTATCTGTTTCACTCGCTCACCTACCATACAAACTTCTGTTTGCAATTCCACACCCAACTGTTCCTTTACTTGTTTTTGTACAAAATGGATTAAATCTTCAATATCTGCAGCACTGGCATTGTCTGTATTAACTATAAAATTAGCATGTTTCTCAGAAACGCTAGCTCCACCTATTGCGAAACCTTTCAAACCTAATTTCTCAATTAATCTTGCCGCATAATCACCTTCTGGATTTTTAAAGACGGATCCACAGCTAGGTTGATTCGTGGGCTGAGTATTAGACCTATGCTCTAACAAAGACTTTATCTTTTTCTGGCTCGTTGTCGTATCACCCGTTTGTAATTGTAAGTGACAACTTAAAAACCATTCTTGATTCATACTTTTTACAGAGCGATAACTCACAATAAAATCAACAGGATAGCGGTTATTTACTTGACCACCCCCATTGATCATCTCTACCTGTTTGACGATACTCCAAGTATCCCCACCAAAAGCTCCTGCATTCATTTTTAGAGCACCACCCATAGTTCCTGGTATGCCAGCTAAAAACTCTGCTCCAATTAAACCCTGCTCTGCACAAAAACGTGCAACATGAGCACATGGAACACCTGCTTCTACATAGACTAAACGATCTTCTACCAGTCGCATTTCCTTTAAGCGACCTTTCGTATTGATAACTGTGCCGCTGATACCGCCATCCCTAACTAATAAATTACTGCCTAAGCCTATCCAAAATAAAGATTCAGCCTCCGGCAAGGTAGCAACAAACTCACATAAATCCTGCTTATTATAAGGTATATATAACCTTTCAGCACAGCCACCTACTCGCCAGCTTGTATATTTTGCCAGTTTTTCATTAAATAATAGCTGACCTCTCATACTGGCCTGTTCAAGCTTGATGTAACCCTTTGTGCCAATGCATCCGCTAATAATGTGGGCAGTTGAGTCGCTATATGCCCTACATTACCGGCCCCCATAGTCATAATTACATCATCAGGTTTAACTAATCCTGCTAATATTTTAGCTAAATCATTCCAATCATCGACAAATACAGGATCAACTTGACCACGCATTCGAATAGCTCGACTTAATGCTCGACCGTCAGCTCCTGTAATAATAGTCTCACCTGCTGAATAAACATCCAGTAAAATTAAAACATCAACAGTGGACAAAACGGATACGAAATCTTCGAATAAATCCCGCGTACGCGTGTATCTATGTGGTTGAAAAACTACAATTGAACGTCGTGTCGGCCAAGCTTGACGCATAGCTTCTAATGTTGCAGCTATCTCACGAGGATGATGTCCATAATCATCAACTAAAGTCAGCTTGCCATGTTCAATATCAAGATCCCCTTGAATTTGAAATCGTCGACCTACGCCTTTAAATGACTCTAAACTCCTAATGATGGCATCATCAGTAACCCCAAGTTTGGTCGCCACAGCAATAGCAGCCAGTGAATTCAAAATGTTATGCCAGCCCGGCATATTTAATGTTACTGTCAAAGGTGGAAACTCAGCCCAACGAATCACCGTAAATATAGAGTGCATTCCAATCTGCTTAATGTCTATCGCCCTAATGTCAGCATCTTCATGCACCCCATAGGTAATGACGGGTTTAGATAATTGAGGCAAAATTTCTCTTACACCTTGATCATCCAAACACATCACTGCTAAGCCATAAAAAGGTAAGTGATGTAAGAATTCTAAAAAAGTATCTTTTAATCGTTGATAGCTGTTTTGATAAGTTTCCATGTGGTCTTGGTCTATATTGGTAACCACTGCTATCATTGGCTGTAAATATAAAAAAGAGGCGTCACTTTCATCAGCCTCAGCAACCAAATAATTTCCCAAGCCTAATTTTGCATTACTACCCGCACTATTTAAACGACCACCAATTACAAATGTAGGATCAAGCCCTCCCTCAGCCATCATACTGGCAGTCAGACTAGTCGTTGTAGTTTTCCCATGAGTTCCTGCCACAGCGATACCAAAACGAAAGCGCATTAACTCAGCTAACATTTCGGCCCTAGGAATTACCGGGATTCTATTTAAATAGGCTTGATCAATTTCTTCATTACTACGATCGATTGCTGTTGATGCGACTACTACATCAACCTTAGTGATATTTTCACGACGATGACCGATTGTAATGGTAAGCCCTAAATCAACCAGTCTCTTAGTAACAGAACTCTCTTTGATATCTGAACCTGAAATCGTATAGCCTAAATTTGATAATACTTCAGCAATACCACTCATACCAGTACCTCCAATACCAACGAAATGTATACGTTTGATATTCCCTAGTGTTGAAGCTATATGTACACTACTTGAAGTTTTCATAATTCTGCCTCGGCGCTGCAATAACTTGCAACAAGGGATGTTGCATCTAATCGAGCTAGTCGTTGAGTTGCAATTCGCATTTCACTGGCATTTTTAAGTATATCTATTATGTATAATGCTAACTTTCCTGAATTTAAATCACTTTGCACTAAAAGAAGTGCAGCACTATTATCTGTTAAATAACGGGCATTAGCTGTTTGATGATCATCAATCGCCGTTGGTAAAGGTACAAAAATAGCCGGCAACCCCATCGCTGAAACCTCACTTACTGTCATAGCTCCTGCCCTACAGATCACTATATCTGCCCACTGATAGGCCGCTACCATATCCTCAATAAAGGCGAATGTTTTTGCTTTAATATTTAAGGCATCATATCGATTTTTAACCTGTGCTATCTGCGCCTCACCAGTTTGATGCATGATTTCTATAGAACTTAATTCATCGTTTATGGCCATAAACTCTGCAATTGCTTCTGGGACTATATTATTTAAAATTTGTGCACCTTGACTCCCACCTACAATCAAAATCCTAACTTCCTTTTCTATCTGCCTACGTTCCTGCTTTGAAGCGGATACAAATCTTTTTCTTAGCGGATTACCGGTGTGCTTTGCATTCACTTTCTTACTAAAACTGTTTGGAAATGCTTGTAAAACTTGATTCGAAATTCGAGCAAGTAAACGATTTGTTGTACCTGGAATTCTATTTTGTTCGTGAATAACTAAGGGTATTCCTAATAGCCTTGCCATTAGACCACCAGGGCCAGCAACATAGCCGCCCATACCCAACACGACGTCAGGTTTACGCTTGCGTAATATTTTATTAGCCTGAACACACGCTTTAAACAACATAACGATGGCTGCTAATTTTGCGGCCAAACCTTTGCCTCTAATACCTGCAATCGAAAGCCAATCGATTTCAATGCCATTTTCTGGCACTACTCGACTTTCAAGTCCTTTATGTGTTCCTAACCAACTAACCTGCCAGCCAAGCTCTTTCAAGAACTCGGCTACCGCTAATGCTGGAAAAACATGGCCGCCGGTTCCGCCGGCCATGATAACTATACGTTTACCCATTTCGACTTTTCTTTAGGAAGGTTAGCATTTATCTCTGTAATTTCATTATTGACACGAAACAACAAAGCGACAGCACAGCACATTATCATCATACTTCCTCCGCCATAGCTCATTAACGGTAATGTCAGGCCTTTGGTAGGTAAAATACCCATATTTACGCCCATATTCACAAAGGATTGAAAACCAAACCAAATGCCAAGCCCATATGCAATATATGCTGAAAACTTCTCCCCAGCTTTTTCAGCTGCCATACCAATTTTAAAGGTACGCCAAACTAATAGAGAAAATAAACTAATAATAGTTAACACGCCTAACAAGCCCAATTCTTCTGCAATCACTGAAAATAAAAAGTCTGTATGAGCCTCAGGTAAATAATATAGCTTTTGTATACCACTCCCCAAGCCAACACCGAACCATTCACCTCGACCAAAAGAAATAAGCGCATGGACTAATTGATAACCAGAATCCTTTGCATCAGCCCATGGATCCATGAAACTCGTTACTCGCTTCATACGATAAGGTTCAAAGTAAACCAGTAGCGTGGCAAGTATTGCTACAAATGTTAGTAACATTATAAATTGAGATAATCGTGCGCCAGCTAAAAACATAATGCCCATAGCTATAATTAATATCACGACTGCTGACCCGAAATCAGGTTCTATTAATAACAATATACTAGTCACTGAAAACAAAAATAAAGGCTTAACTAAACCAAGTGCAGACTCCCGTATCGATTCTTGATGTCGAGTCACATAACCTGCCATATAAATAACGGAAAAATATTTAACAACTTCTGACACTTGTATTCTCATACCGCCCAATGACAACCATCGGGTACTACCATTAACTTTTACTCCGAGCCCAGGTATTAGCACTATAACTAATAAAACTAACCCCACTATAAATAACCACTGTCCTGATTTCTGCCATATATCAATCGGAGTTAGGGCGACACCGAACCCTAAAAGAAGGCCGAGCCCTATATGTATCGTTTGTCTTATTGGATAATGGAAGCTATTTTCATCAATCTTTGTGCCTAAATGTAATGATGATGATGCAACCATAACATAACCAATAAACAATAAACTCACACAGACTATGACCAATATAGGGTCATAATGAAACCGTCCAAGTTTCGATTCCTTTGTTAAAATATTCACTTAATTAAGTCCAATACGGCTTTAGAAAACTGATTGCCTCTATCCTGATAATTCTTATATTGATCTAGGCTAGCACATGCTGGAGACAACAACACACAGTCACCAACCTCTGCAATTCCGGCGCAAATACTAACAACCTGATTCATATTTTCTGCGTTATTAACTGGAACAGTTTTATCTAAGGATTGCTTTATCACTTCAGCATCTTTACCTATTAAAACAACATGCTTCGCTTTTTCTTTAATAATAGGAGCTAATTCATTCATGTCAGCCCCCTTTGCATCACCACCAGCGATTAAAATAACCTTACGATCGTATCCTTGTAATGCTGCAATACAAGCACCGATATTAGTGGCTTTTGAATCGTTAACCCAAGTTACACCGCCTATTTCAGCAACACGCTGCATACGGTGATCTAAACCTTTAAATCTTCTAAGCGCCTCACTCATTTTGTGTTCATCTAAACCAATAACCGTTCCTAATGCCATCGCAGCTAGGGCATTAGCCGCATTATGCCGGCCTTCTAATGGGAGATCTGACAATGGCATTAAACATTGATTCAGATGCATCATATATTCAGCAGAGTCTTGATAGGCAAGATAAAAATCAGTCTTTTTCTTGATTGAAAAGGTTACTGTGGCCCTACCTGTTTCGCGCATCGCATTTACAACAGGATCATCAGCATTAATGACCATTACACCATTGCCATTAAAAACATGTTTTTTGCTTCGACCGTATTCCGCCATATCTACATGTCGATCTAAATGATCAGCTGATATATTGAGCACAGTTGCTGCGGTGGCATTTAAGACAGAAGTTCTTTCTAATTGAAAACTTGAAAGTTCAAGTACATATAGCTCAGCATCTTGCTCCAATAAATCTAAAGCTGGCGTACCTAAATTACCACCGACACCAATCTTTTTACCGTTACATACTGCCATTTCACCCAACATGGTAGTAACTGTACTTTTACCGTTAGATCCTGTGATAGCTATTACAGGTTCGTTTACTGAACAAGCAAATAAATCAATATCACTAATTACTTTTGCTCCATTTGCAACGGCTTTAACAATTGATTTTTCAGTTAATGCAACACCTGGACTCACTACTAAATGTGTACAGACTTTGAAAGCGGCTTCATCAAATCCACCTGTAAATACCGGGGTATCAGGCATGTCCTGCATAAAGCTATCCATTAATGGAGGTCTATCTCGGCTATCTGTAATAGCAAACTTAAATCCCATTTTTTGCAAATAGTAAGCAACAGAAATCCCTGTGTAGCCGAGCCCAACCACCAAGATTTTGGCATTTTTCGGATCTAAGTCTAACTTCATGTTCAGTGAATTTAGTATTGCCACACTATCCATTTTCATTTCTTTAACTCATACCAATCATAATTTGAGTGATAACTATTTTTCATATTGGCTACCTTAACTTTAAGGTTGCTAAGCCAATTAACACTAAAATCACTGTAATAATCCAGAATCTTACAATTACCCTTGGTTCTGGCCAGCCTTTCAATTCAAAATGATGATGTATAGGGGCCATTCGAAATACTCGTTTTCCTGTCAATTTATATGAGGCAACCTGAATAATGACTGAGACTGTTTCCATGACAAAAACACCTCCCATAATCATTAATACAATTTCTTGCCTAACTAAAACAGCCAAGACACCTAAAGCAGCACCTAATGCTAATGCGCCAACGTCGCCCATAAATACCATTGCCGGATAGGTGTTAAACCATAAAAATCCCAATCCAGCACCAACTAAAGCGGCACAAAATACAATAAGCTCGCCTGCATTAGGCAAATAAGGAATAGCTAAATAATCTGAAAAAGCGACGTGTCCGGACAAATATGCAAAAATTCCTAATCCAGCAGCAACCATTACTGTTGGCATAATGGCTAAACCATCAAGTCCATCAGTCAAATTTACCGCATTGCTAGTCCCAACAATTACAAAATACGTTAAGACGATATAAGTCCAGCCCATATCCAACATAATGTCCTTAAAAAATGGGACAATAAATTGAGTTTCTGCAGGCAATATGGCTGTGTTATATAAAAATATCGCTGCTGTTAAGCCAATAACTGATTGAGCCAAATATTTTGCTTTAGCTGATAAGCCATCGCTGTTCCTTTCAATTACCTTTCGATAATCATCAATAAAACCTATGACGCCATATCCCATTGTGGTTAATAAAATGACCCATATATAACGATTAGATAAATCAGCCCACAGTAACGTACTGATCGCTATAGCTACCAGTATTAATGCACCGCCCATAGTTGGTGTTCCAGATTTTTCATAATGCGATTGGGGACCCAATTCACGAATACTTTGTCCGATCTTTTTATGACTGAGCTTTCTAATCATCGTTGGCCCAATCATAAAGCATATCAACAGCGAGGTTAGTGCTCCAAGAATGGCTCGAAAAGTCAGGTAATGGAATACACGAAATCCACCATCAAAGCTCATTAAATAATCTGCAAAATAAAGTAACATCGTTTAATTCCTGAAATCGTTAACTAAAGCTGCCACTACTGTTTCCATATGCTGTGCTCTTGAACCTTTAATTAAAACTGTTTCATCGCCGTCTAATTCTTTTGTAATTGCCCTAATTAAATCTAGTTGATTCTCAAAAAACGTAGCGCCCTCGCCAAATGCCTCTACCGTATTCTTACAATCCCCCCCTACGGCCATCAATCTAGCAACGCCGCTGGCTTTAATTAACAGCCCCATTTCTTCGTGCATTTTTGGACTATTTGGACCTAGTTCACCAAATGCTCCTAAAACCACCCATGATTTACTTTTAAAATTCCCTAATACATCAAGAGCTACTTTTAATGACGCCGAATTTGCATTATAGGTATCGTCTATAATGATTGCGCCTGTACGGCTAACTAATGGCTGTAATCGCCCAGTTACAGGAACTATGCTTTCCAAACCTTGTTTAATTTGCGTCAATGTTATTCCCAAAGCTAGGCTTGCGGCAGATGCAGCCAAGGCATTAAGGACATTATGCCGACCAGCCAACTTTAAGGTGATGTCAATTAAACCTTGATTTGTACTTAATTCAAATTGCGTAAAAAAAGCTTCATTATGAATTTTTTCTTTAATTGCTTTAGCTCTTACGTCAGCCTCAGAATTCAAACCGAATGATATTAAATTCCTATTACCTGCAACTGATTTCCAATAGCCAAAATAATCATCATCACGATTAATGATTGCAGTACCCGTCTTTTTTAACGACTCAACAATTTCGCCTTTGGCCTTTGCTACACCATCAAGACTGCCAAAACCAGCAATATGTGCAGCACCTGCATTGGTAATAATGACGACATCAGCCTCAACATAATGACTAGTGTAGGCAATTTCATTAGCATGGTTTGCGCCCATTTCAATCACGGCATATCGATGCTGCTGATCCAACGCTAATAAAGTTATTGGCACGCCAATATCATTATTTAAATTGCCTTGCGTAAACAACACGGATTCATTAATAGCTAATATAGATGCAAGCATTTCCTTAACGGTTGTCTTGCCATTACTTCCAGTAACTCCAATAACGGAAAGGGCTCGACGAGCCTCTTTATTAACAGATTTTCGCCATTCACCTGCCAGTTCAGCCAACGCTAACCGTGTGTCTTTGACAATTATATGTGGCAAACTAGTTTCAATTGATTTTTCCACAATAGCCGCACAAGCCCCAGCATTGAATGCTTGATCTATAAACTGGTGGCCATCAAAGACATGTCCTTTTATTGCAATGTATAGCTGACTAGGCTTAATTGAGCGCGTATTTATGCTGACCGATTCAAAAGCAATGTCTTCACCGACCAACTGTCCTTGCAGAACTTTAGCGCATTCACTTAGCATCATTTTCACGCTATCCAGCCCTCGCTGTTAAAGCATCTTTTATAACCTGACTATCACTGAAATTGAATCGAATTCCATTGATCTCTTGGTATAATTCGTGTCCCTTACCTGCGATAACAATACAATCTTTTTGTGATGCTCTAGCTAATACATTTCGTATAGCCTTAGCCCTATCTTGAATGACTTCAACTTTACGACCAAGATTCTGATTATTTATGTCTTGGCACCCAGCTAATATTTCACTAATAATATCTAAGCCATTTTCATATCTAGGATTATCATCGGTGATAATGACATGATCAGCCCATCGAGTTGCAATTCGCCCCATTTGTGAACGCTTGCCTTTATCTCTATCACCCCCGCAACCAAACACAACCCATAGTGCTTGCGTACAGTGCTTTTTAGCACTCGATAGTACTTTGTCCAAAGCATCCGGAGTATGGGCATAATCAACGAAGATTAATGGATCACAATTGCCTCCAAAACGCTCCATACGACCGACTATTGGCTTTATGGATCCTAACCTTTTTATCGCTTCAGCTTCAGTTACTTGCATTGCTAGCATTGCTGTGAAAACTGTTAATACATTTTCCACGTTAAAATCACCATAAAGTGGAACTTTTATCTTGTGTTTATTACCTTGGCAATGCAAATTGAATTCGATACCTTCATCTGAGTTCAATATACTTTCTGCAATGATACAGGTGCAATCTAACCGTGTTTTTCCCTTAACACTAACCCCCCATATCGCAACATTTTCTGGCACGGTTGCTATAATTCGATCACTAGATTCATCATCTAAATTCACGACTACAAAAGCTAACCCAACACTTTTCAATAACAATAACTTAGCTTGTAAATAAGCTTCCATTGTGGCGTGATAATCTAAATGATCACGACTGATATTAGTGTATATAGCGCCTTTAAAAGTTACTCCATTAACTCTTCCCTGATCCAATCCATGCGAAGAAACTTCCATTGCCACTATTTTCTTATTTTCTTTTAGTAACTCTGCCAAAATTCTTTGTGTTTCTAGAGCATCAGGTGTGGTATTGATTGTTTTATGTAACTTATTCCATTGACCCCAACCTAATGTTCCGATAATTCCACAATCATCAAACATCTGACTTAAAAATTGACTGCAGGATGTTTTGCCATTGGTTCCAGTAATACCAATTACCGCCATTAATTCGGAAGGCTTGCCATGAAAACGAGCCGCTATATCGCCTATCTTCATTGCCAAGCCATCTACAGCGATCATCTGAACAAGATTTGTATACTCGGCCAATTCGCCATTACTTTCTGCTGAATCATAAACAACTGCACATGCGCCCTTATCTAAAGCCTGATCTACGTAAGTTAAGCCATGTTGCTTAGCGCCCGCTAATGCAATAAACACATAGTCTTTTAGAATATATCGACTATCCATGGCTAACCCGAGAATAGGATTCTCGTTAAACGAACTCATATTGATATTTGATACCCAATCTTTCAAAAGCTCTTTTAACGTCATATATTTAATCAATGAGCTTTCTGGGTTAACAAAACAGGCATCGTTTCTTCTTGATCTGGAGCAACCTCAAGTATCCTTAATGCACCCGCCATGACTTTAGAAAAAACCGGAGCCGCAACTAATCCACCGTAATATTGACCCGCTGAGGGCTCATCTATCATGACAACAATAATCAATCTTGGATCTGTAGCGGGAGCCATTCCAGAAAAAACCGCAAAATAATTTTTTTCAGTGTACCCACCAGCACCCGCTTTTTTTACCGTCCCAGTTTTACCCGCAGCCGTATATCCATCCACTCGCCCTTCGTAAGCAGTACCATCTTTCATCAGTACAGTTTCCATCATTTTTCTGACGCTTTTAGCTGTTTTAGCTGAAAATACTCGTACTACATCGTCATCTTCTTCTCGCTTCAGTAAACTCACTGAATGCAACAAACCATCATCAGCCAGAGCGGTATAAGCTCTTGCAAGTTGCAATGCTGAGCTACTCAAACCATATCCGAATGACATAATGGCTCGATCAAAATCAGTCCATTTTTTATAATCACGCATGGTACCAATAGCTTCACCAGGAAAACCTGATCCAGCCGAAACACCAAAACCAAGCTTATGGTAAATACTCCAAAAATATTTAGGGGGCATTTTCAATGCCATCATACTAACCCCAATATTGCTGGATTTTTTTATGACATGTGTCAAATCCAATGTGCCGTAGTTATGAACATCTTTAACCGTGTTACGACCAATTTGATAAGTTCCATTTGTCACGAACATACTACTAGGACTAACATAACCACCATCCAAAGCTGCAGCAACAACAAATGGCTTGACAGTTGATCCGGGCTCAAAAATATCAGTTAAGGCTCTATTTCTATGTGAGCCCTCTGACAAACTACTTTTAGTATTCGGATTAAATGAAGGTTGGTTAACAGCGGCTAAAATTTCCCCGTTTTTCGCATCTAAAACGACCAATGCCCCAGACTTCGCCTTATTAAGGCTTACCGCCAACTGCAACTCTCTATAAGCCAAATATTGAATACGCTGATCAATACTTAACTCAATATTCTTTCCCGACATAGGTTCTTTTATATTTTCTATATCTTCAATAATTCGACGCTGTCCATCCCTGACAACCCTTTTACTACCTTCACTTCCTTTTAACTGTTTTTCATAATAAAACTCCATGCCTTCCTGGCCAACATCTTCAAAGTCAGTAAAGCCGACTAGATGAGCGGAAACAGCACCTGCAGGGTAAAAACGTTTAAATTCTCTGTCAAAATAAACACCCTCAAGCTTCAAAGCTTTTACCTGCTCACTGATCTGTGGATTAACCCTACGGGCTATATAAATAAATCGTCTTTGAGCATATTGCTTTATCAATTCACTTATTTTTCCATTCGGCAAGCTAAGCAACTTTTCCATTTGCTTGATCTGTTGCTCTTTTACAAATTTAAGCTCTCGAGGATTAACTCCAACAGACTCAACTGGAGTACTAATTGCAAGGGGATCTCCATTTCTATCTGTTATCATGCCCCTGTATGCCGAAACAGAGACATCATCAATTTGTCTTTTATCGCCCTCCTCCTTGAGAAATTGCTTATTAAATACCTGTAAATCGATAGCCCTGCCTATTAATAACAGCATACAAGCCAAAATAAACAAGAGTAGGAAATTTCTTCTCCCGGAAAAATCACTTATCGAAATCTTTCTTGCATTTCTAATTCGAAAATCTAACATTTACGGCTTTATATAAATAATTTTTTCTCGTAATGGCATAATCAGTTTTAAGTGATCTCGGGCTATCAACTCAATCCGATTCTGCTCCGCCAGCATAGACAACTCCAGTTGCATCTGCCCCCACTCAACTTCATAATGATCCAATTCTCTTTCCTGCTTTTGAATCTCAATAAAAATCAAATGGGCATAGTATTTACTGTAAATTACAGTCAAAGCCGACAATAACAACACAGCTCCTAGTACACCTAAAAGTCGAGGCATAACCATTTAAATTTTCTCAGCAACCCGCATAACTGCACTTCTAGCTCTTGTGTTTTGGCTAATTTCCTGAGCACTAGCTTTAAAGCCTTTTCCTGCTTTTTTTAAAACACCCTTGAGAATATCGATTTCTTTAATAGGCAGTTTCCCAGGATTATGTTTTGCGCCAGACTCATTTCTAATAAAGCGTTTTACAATTCGGTCTTCCAGAGAATGAAAAGAAATCACCACTAACTTTCCTTCAGGAGCTAACACTCGTATAGCCTGTTCCAAAACCGTAGACAACTCATCCAGTTCCTTATTAATTTCAATACGTATAGCCTGAAAAGTCCGTGTCGCAGGGTGCTTATGTTTTTCCCTTATTGGCACTACATCTTCAATTAAATCGGCTAATTGCTTAGTCGTTGTAATCGGAGATTTCACTCGCTGCTCTATTATTGCTCGGGCTATACGCCTAGCGAACTTCTCTTCACCATATTCAAATAGAACCTTAACCAAATCTTTTTCATCTACACTAAATAACCATTGCTCAGCCGATACTCCAGAACTGCTATCCATACGCATATCCAAAGGACCATCCCTTAAAAAACTAAAACCTCTTTCTGGTGTATCAAGCTGAGGCGAAGAGACGCCTAAATCCAACAAAATACCATCGACTCTTCCTGCTAAATCTTCACTATTTACTATGTTTTCTAATTGAGAAAAACAACTATGCTTAAGTTTAAATCGCTTATCTGAAACCATGACTTGAGCGCAAGCGGCATTAATTGCGTCAGCATCACGATCAAACGCTAGCAACTGACCATTTGAACCTAACAAATCTAAGATACCTTTACTATGCCCACCTCGCCCAAAAGTACAATCGAGATAAACCCCATCACTCTTAATCGCTAATTGTTGCATAGCTTCTGCATACATAACGGGCAAATGTTCCGTTAACAATTCCCCTTGCTTTAAAATGACAATGCCCCTAACTCATCCAAACCTTCATTATCACCACCATCTAACCATTCTTGCTCTTTAGCTAACCAAGCATCATCATTCCAAATCTCAAATTTATTCAACTGCCCAACTAGAACAATTTTTTTATCCATCTGAGAAAATTTTCTTAACTTCTCTGGCAATAATAATCGTCCCTGACCATCCATTTCGCACTCAGAGGCATTACCTATAACAAAACGTCTTAATTTTCCTGCCATTTTATTCAATGTGGGTAATTTACTTATTGTTAGCTCTAACTTCTCCCATTCAGGAAGTGGATACAGCCATAAACAACCGTGCTCACCAATGCACTGCTCGTTTACTGCAACGGTTACAACCATTTGACGATCGCAACAATCGTGTAGCTCTTCACGATAACGTGTTGGAATTGCAAGGCGCCCCTTATCATCTAAATTGATTGAACTAATGCCTCGAAACAAAAAACCCCCAAAATACGCTAAAAATAACCACTTACCGCCACTTTTTACCACTTTGGGATCACTATAAATTCCAAACAGCTTCCAGTCAAGGAAGATTTCATTCAAATACTTTATTTTTTGTAAATGAATTATTCCACCACGAAAAAACAATGAAAATAAATGAAATAAACTATGATGATTATGTTTAATATCATATTGTTAGCTACAATCATCGTAACTTATCATTCGTCACAAATTAACTTAGTTCTAATGAGCTAGAGCCCTAAAAATCAATTAAATCTAACTTGCTAGGACTACAGAACTAAGCACTAATGAATTACGATGCCGTCCATGGCTCTTAAAGAAACAGCTTGAAGCTCAAAGAAGAGGAAAGGAATGAAAATAAAACTCACCTGTAAGCCTAAGTTTATTAATGCGACTGGCAGTCGTCATTCGTCACCTAATTTTGAAAGTGTACTAAATCGAAATTTTAGACTCGTGGCGGAAAATCAAATTTGGGTCTCTGATATTGCCTACATTTGAACGCGAAGCACTTAGTTATATTTGGCGACCGTTTTGGATTTATATTGACAGTATGAGTCGCAAAGGCAATTGTTAAGATAAGATCGTTATCGAGCAATTTTTCTTAATTTGAAAATAAAACAGGTATAGCGATAGGATTATCGCTAATCATGAAGAAGCTATGCCTAATATCACGACATTATGATTAATTTCTATAATAGTCAGCCATTACGCTCTACTTTGGGATATGTCTCGCCCAACAATTGAAATCAATAGGGTTATGAAACAACCTATCTCTGAGCCTTAAAAATCGACCACTACAAATATTTAAAAAGAACTAAATCCTAATAGATGAAAGCCGAAGGGGAATAAAAAGAAAGAGTTGGCCTATAAGCCGGGTTTTGTCGAGAACAGTCATTCATCTAGGCTGCAAGTCACCCTGCAGCTCAAGCAATCTACCCAGGAACCGCGCGGGCCACGCGTCTGTCCCTCTATTTGATCTTGCTCCGAGTGGGGTTTACCATGCCACTCCTGTTACCAGTTGCGCGGTGCGCTCTTACCGCACCTTTTCACCCTTACCCACCATTAATAAATTAAAGATAGGCGGTCTATTTTCTGCGGCACTTTCCGTAGGCTCACGCCTCCCAGGCGTTACCTGGCACTCTGCCCAATGGAGCCCGGACTTTCCTCCATCTTATCTTAATGATAAAACAGCGACTGCCCAGCCAACTCTTTCAGCTGCCAGTATACTGGATTAATCGAGCTAATACCAAACAAAGTAAGCCTCAAAACAATCCACTTACAATACATCAAATCAATTAAATTATTCTACGACGCTAACATTAAACTTATAGATCATCTTCTTTGCCCATTATTAATGCAGATTGGTACAATATTTTTTTTCTAACCCCAGTAAGCTCGACAGCCATTGCAACAGCGGTCTTAATCGAGACTTCTTTCAATAACACTTGCAATAGTTTTTCTTGCTCAGCCGTGATAACACTGTCTTTTTTATTCTCAACAGCACCATCAACGATCACAACAAATTCACCTTTTCTCATGTTATCATTTTGCATCACCAATTCCAGCGCTTCACCTAAACTGGCTTTCACAATAGTTTCATGCAGCTTGGTTAATTCCCTAGCAATAACAATCTGACGATCTAAAGGAATTATTTCTGCCATATCTTGTAATGTAGCGAGAATTCTATGGCAAGACTCATAAAAAACCCATGTTTTGGTAAGCAAGACGCGCTCATTGAAAAACGTTTTTTTCGCTGAAGAGGTACGAGGTAAAAAACCCTCAAATGAAAACTGAGTGACAGGCAAACCCGCTGCAGATAAAGCGGTTATTAATGCACATGCCCCAGGGATAGGCACAACATCTAAACCAGCATCTTTGACCAACTTTACCAAGGGCATACCTGGATCACTTAGTAATGGTGTCCCCGCATCTGAAACCAAAGCAATAGAAAGTCCAGAACGTAATTTATCTAATAATATTGGCGAAGCTTTGTCCTCATTATGCTGATGTAAGGAAACCAACTTATTAGTAATGCCATAATGCTGCAATAACATTTTTACATGGCGAGTATCCTCTGCTGCGATCAAATCAACTTGCTTTAAAGTTTCAACCGCCCGATAACTAATATCGGCTAGATTACCTATTGGCGTAGCAACAACGTATAATTTACCAACCTCAGTTAATATTTCGATATTCTTATTCACATAACTCCTAGATATTTATGGCTCACTACACAGTAGTCGTACTCTAATGGAGCTTAATTATATCAGCATCATACCAACTCATTACGCCTGAGACACACTTAGAAGCTAGATTATGTTATTTACACAAATTAAAACCAAGGCGCTTCACCTACTTCGAGGCGAGAATGCCGAAGAACAAGCCCACGAGTACCTACTTAAGAAGGGACTTAAATCTGTGTATCGAAACTACCGCTGTAAACAGGGTGAGCTCGATTTAATTATGACGGATCAAGATTCACTCGTTATTATCGAAGTCAAATATCGCAAAACTGACAAATATGGCAGTGCTTTGGAATGCGTTACACGAACAAAACAATCACGTATCATCGCTGCAACGCATCACTACTTATCAACTTATCCAACAGATTGTCCAATTCGCTTTGATGTTATTGCTATTTCCGGCGATAGTAAGATAGAGTGGGTGCAAAATGCTTTTTAAACAACTCATCGCATCATGAACTTACAAGACCGAATCATTAATCATTTCTCTGACAGCATTCAAATCCAGCAAGAGGCCATGTCCTCTCTTTGTGAGCTAATAGAATACGCATCACAACAACTGGTTTCTGCCCTACTAAATGACAAAAAAATACTAACTTGTGGTAATGGTCGCTCATCAACCAGTGCCCAATTATTTTCTTCCACCATGCTTAATCAATTTGAGCGTGACCGCCCATCATTGCCTGTCATCGCATTAAACACAGATTCCGCAATCATCACCGCCATAGCCAACGACTATCATTTTGATGATATATATGCAAAGCAACTCCGAGCGTTAGGACAAAGCGGAGATATATTACTAACTTATACCGATGGCAATCATTCAGCAAACATTGCCAAAGCCATTACTACCGCTCATGATAAAGAATTATTAGTTATTGCTCTAACAGGGAATAATGGCGGCATGACTGCTCCTTTACTTTATGAAACTGATATAGAAATCCGTGTTCCTTCAATCTCAAACGCACGCATACAAGAAGTTCATGTGCTTATCACACATTGCTTGTGCGACTTGATTGACCACCAATTATTCGGCTAACACTTCAGGCTTAACCATGAAACAAATCTTTATATTACTACTGCTATGCCAGAACTTATTATTAGTCGCTTGCACTAACATAACGCCCAAAGGGCCAGAAATTACAGCTCAATTGTTATTAGAAGAACGTCGCTCGCGCGAAGCCATTTTGTCCGACAGAATGATTGAGGCTGAAGCTTATTCAGAACTTAATTCAGAGCGTTATTTAAAAGAGCAGTGCCACGTTAAGATTAATGCTTTCAACGGCACTGTTTTAGTCACCGGCCAAGCACCCAGTGAAGAACTTAGCAAAAACATCATGACTATTGTTCAAGCTATCGCCAATGTAAAACTAGTACATAATAATTTAATTATCGATTACCCAACGGACACCGCTACGCGTAACAATGATGAACTGATCACCGAAGGAGTAAAAACAGCGCTAAATCAAATACGTACTATTCCTGACTTTTACCCCTCAATGATTAAAGTCAATACAGAAGATAGTGTTGTATATTTGATGGGCCTAGTGCATAGAGAAGAAGGTACTATCGCTATTAAAATTACTAAACTACAACCTAGCGTCAAGGAAATCGTCACAATATTCGAATACCTTGACTAAGGACTGCTGTTATCACTATAGAGACGGTGTACTTAAATGGAAGTACGAGAAATTACCAAACGTAGTTTATTCATTTAATTGAATTTCCTTGGCTTCAAAATAATGCCAACGATTAATAATTTTACAAAATAACTCTGCAGTCTTTTCAGCATCGTATAACGCCGAGTGCGCTTTTGCATTATCCCAATCTAAACCGGCGGCATGGGCAATTTTAGCCAACACTGTTTGTTGATAAGCTAAGCCACCCAAAGTCGCAGTATCGAAGGTACTAAATGGATGGAAAGGACTGCGCTTTATTTGTGTGCGATGAATGGCGGCATTTAAAAAAGCTATATCAAAAGCCGGATTATGGCCTACCAATATCGCTCGCGTACATTCGTTCCGCTTTACAGCTGCCTTAATAGGTTTAAATAGTAATTCTAAGGCTTCTTTTTCATCAATGGCCATACGAAAGGGATGATGCGGATCTATACCATTAAATTTAAGTGCGGCAGGATCTAGCTCTGAGTTTTTAAAAGGCACAACATGCGTAGTATAACGCTCGGTGATTTCCAACTGATTATGACTATTAATCTCTACAATAACTGCAGCAATTTCCAGCATGGCATGTTTTTTAGGATTAAATCCAGCGGTTTCTATATCAACAATGACAGGTAAATAGCCTCTGAAACGCTGGGCTAAAGGAATTGCAGGGTTGTCCATTATAAGGGGGTCTATCCAATGCTATCGAAATCAAGAAGTGCGTTACCTTCAGAGTAACGCTAGTCGGGACTATATTACGCGATAGTGACAGAGAACACACATGAAAAAACATTGATCTCAGAATCGTAGTACAAGTTAAACACAAAATACTGTTCGGATTAATCAAGCACCAGATCGATTGACCCCACCGCTCCTAGCGATGCCCGATTAAGCTGTGCGGTACCGCTTAACCGATAACGCACTTGATGACCATCCCTGAAAACATATATAAGTCGCAGCTTCTTGATATCAAAGTACCAAATAGACTGAACATCTAGGGGAGGCTGAGTGTATTCGCCACTATAATTTGGCAGCCCTTCATTAACCAATCGCAGCGGATTAGTATTTTCTATCTCACTAATAACAAAAGATTGCCCTGTCGCATTACGATGCGTCCAAAGTTCACGTAATTCCCAGCGCAAATTAGCGACATCAGCTTCCATCATAAATACTTCAACTTGGCTACGTACTTGGCTAATGCTCAAAAGTGTTAAAGAAAGCATTGCTCCGATAATACTAGTCGATATCGCTAAATTAAAAAATCTCGAGGCAGCAATATGAATAATATTTAACTTCATAATTAAGCTTTATGCATAGATGCTTTACCCAGATCCCAGATAGGTAGGAAAATACCCAAAGCCAATATTAATACCAGTATACCTAGGAAAACAATCATGACCGGCTCTATCTTAGCACCTAGCGTTTTGATTTCATATTCAACATCACGCTGATACATCTCGGCAATTTCTTCCATTAAATCATCTAAAGCGCCAGACTCTTCACCCACTGCAATCATCTGTAATACCAGTGGATTAAAAACTCCTGCGTTAGTAGCTGTCCGCAAGATAGACTCACCTCGTTCAACACCCAGACGCATTTGCTCTACTTTTTGTGCGATAAAATCGTTATCTACAGTTTGTGCGACTAAACTTAAACCACTCATAATAGGCACGCCACTTTTAATAGCTAATGAAAAACTTCTGGCAAAACGCGCCATTGTTGCTTTTTGAATAATAGGACCAATGATAGGACTTTTTAACTTAAAACTATCCCATTGATATCGACCTTTATCCGATGAGATATAAGACCGAAATGAAATAACACTTGCTAAAAAACCACCCACTAAATAAGGCCAATAGCTCACCATAAAGTCTGAAAAATTCAGTAAAATTCGCGTCATTAGGGGTAGATCAGCACCTAATCCTTGAAACACCTTAGCAAAAATAGGAATTACAAAAACATTAACCACCACGATTGCTACCATCATTGCGATCATCACAAATTGGGGGTAGCGCAATGCAGCCTTAATTTGATCACGCATAAATTTCTCAAATTCGATATGATCAAACAAACGCAAAAAGACTTTATCCAACATGCCCGTAGACTCACCAATACGGATCATACTGATATAGAAACTACTAAAAACTTTTGGGTGAAAATTTAATGCTGCCGACAATTCTCGACCACTATCCAAACTCAAGCGTATCTCTGAAATAACTTTAACCAAGGCTTTATTTTTAGTCGACGAAAGCAATCCACTGAGTGCATTCATAATAGGAATACCAGCCTTGAGTAAAGTATACATCTGCCGACTGAACATCATGACATCCAAGGGCTCTATACGCTCTTCAAACAGATTAGCCGACCAATCAAAGTCCTGAACAGGCTTTGAACTAGGTGTAATTTCAATCGGTGTGATATCGATACTTAACAGGTGCTTTGCTAATGCGCTAGCATTAAGACTTTCTAATAGCCCCTTAACCATTTCACCTTTATTGTTTCGACCCTTATATGAAAAAAATGGCATAGTGAAATTAAAAGTTAAAGGTTAACAATTGAAGTAGGCAGAAGTCTCTCATTTAGCTCTATAACTTTGAGCTTTTTCTTGAGGTCATTCTTCAAATTGATTACTAATACGCATAGCTTCTGCAACCGTAGTCCGCTGAGAAACTACCATCGCTACAGCACTACTCCGTAAGTTTTTCCCTATCATGTTTTGACGCCCCATCTTAATAAATACATTAGTATCTTGGTCATTAATGGCATCCGTCAGCTCGGTATTCAACTCCAATAACTCATAAATACCGACTCGCCCCTGATACCCGGTCCCATTACACTGAGTACAACCTCGCCCCCGGACAAAACTGTACCGATCCAAACTATCACCCAACTCAAGTTTCAACCAAGTTTGTTGAAAAGGCTCAGGTATAGCAGGCTGCACACAACCTGCACAAACCAATCTTACTAATCGTTGTGCAATAACGGCTAACAAAGACATAGCGACCATAAAACGAGGAACTCCCATATCTATTAAACGAATAGGAGAACTCACTGTATCTTTAGTATGTAATGTTGATAATACTAAATGGCCAGTCATTGCAGCACGCAGACCAATTTGTGCGGTTTCATTATCACGCATTTCACCGACTAAAATAATATCAGGATCCTGACGCAAGGCTGAACGTAACACTCGGGCAAAGTCAAGATTTATCTTATCATTAACTTGCACTTGATTAAGACCTGGCAACCGATATTCAACGGGATCTTCTACGGTAATAATTTTATTAGCCGCAGAATTGATTTCACTCAACGCCGCATAAAGGGTAGTGGTCTTCCCACTACCCGTTGGTCCAGTTACCAAAATCATACCATCTGGGCGATGCAACAACTTGCGAAAACGCACCAGCATCTCATCCGGCATACCTAAATTTTCTAAAGTAAATTCCTGCGCATTTTGAATCAATAAGCGCATAGCTACCGATTCACCGTAAATGGTAGGCATCGTTGAAATACGTATATCAACAGATTGATGCCGTACTTTTATTTGAAACCGTCCATCCATCGGCAAGCGTTTTTCAGAAATATCTAAGCCTGACATTAATTTAAGACGCAACACCAAAGCCGTAGCAATTTTTAAATCTGCTTCCGTTAACAAATACAACAAGCCATCAACACGAAACCGTATAAACAATTTACTTTCTTGGGGCTCGATATGAATATCCGAAACCCGCATTTTCACCGCATCTTCAAAAACGGATTTCAGCAACTTAACTACCGGCGCATCTACTGCATCGGCCGTAGTTAATAATAAATTGAGATCAATATTGTCATCATCTGACATATCGCTACGTAACTGCTCGGCCAAATTATCGATCTCATCGGTACGATGATAAGACTGATCGATAACCATTAACAAATCTGATTCTCTGACAACCACTGGATGAATGGTCTTTTTTAGAATGCGTGTCAACTCATCCAGACCCATTAAGTCAGTAGGATCAGCCATAGCTAACAGAACATCAAACTCATTATCTTCTAACAACAATACCCGAAAACGCCTAGCCAATGATTCAGACAATAATTTAATGGTGTCAGGCTTACGAGGATATTGTGAAATATCCAAAAATGGGATATTTAATTGCTGAGAAAGAAAATTAAGTAGCGCTGTCTCTTTTATAAAATTTAAACTGATCAGCGTTCGACCTAATTGCCGTCCGGTTTTCTTTTGATCGACCAATGCTGCTTGCAACTGTTCTTCCGTGATAATCTGGTTTTTTACCAGTAAATCACCAATACGAATTTTTCTTGTAATATCCATAGCGTGTATTAGTTATTGTCACTTATAGCAACCAAAATTAAAGGCATCGCTTGATCCATTAAGAACAGCAGCATTATCTTATCCAAGATCAATTAAACGCTGCTCAATATAGGTTTGCAAAGATTCACTTAAGTTGTTTTTAGTTAATGCCTGTCGATAGGCGTCACGCGCCAAGGCCAAATTCCCCAGCTGCTCATAAGCCAAAGCAAGGCCAAGCCAATATTCAGCTTTCCCTGAATTAATATCGACCAGACGCTGATAAACTTTTGCCGCATTAGTAAAAAACTGTAGCTGTTGATAAGTTGCCGCTAATAAAGATAAATACGTTTCGTCTGCACTATTGCTAGCATCTATGCCTTGTAAAACTTTATACGCAGCATTCGGGTCCTTTTGCTGCAAAAATAACTGAGTACGCGTATTAATAAATTGCAGATTATCAGGGAATAACAACAAACATTGATCTAAAAATTCAGTAAGGCGACTGACCTGCCCCTGATCATATAAAAGTTTAGCTAATAATAATCTAGCTTTAAGATGCCCAGGGTCTAACTGAAGCGCTTGCTCCAGCTTAATCACAGCAGAACCATCATCCACATTCTTTTCTACATGACGCACCCATAAATCAGCCTGTTGTTTCGGGCTAGCGTGCTGTATAGGTAACGATTTTGGAATAACGACTGCTTTTTTAACGGGTGACGCTAGCACCTTCGGCGCTGGATTTAACGCCACAGCCTGTTGCTCGAGTTGCTTTGATGGCGCAAGCGGTAAAGGCGCAGTAGTTTGTACTACCGAAATAGGCTCAATATCAACCGACTTAGTTATTAGCGGTTCTTTGATTGGCAGCGCGGTATTAAGCACTTCATTTACAGTAACTGGTTTTTCTAAACCTCTAGTGTCTGCAACTATAACTTCAGTCGATTTAATTAACTGATGACGATACTGATAAAGCCCAACACTCGCGCCTATAATCGGAATAGTTATTAAAGCTAAGAGTAATCTTGGTATCTTTGCTCCTGTCGATTGCTTTACATTAAAAGTTTTTTGTAGTGGCGGTGGCGTATTATTCGTGGCTTTACGACTTTCAAGATCGCGCAGCATTTCATTAATCAAACTCATAACATAGCCACCATAGGCCAAGCATAATAAGCAATAATGGCTAGTAACGGCAGTAATAAATAGCGCGCTCTAAAAGCCAAGCACTTAACATCTTCAGTATCCAATGCAGCTCTATAAACCTCTTTAGCGCCAATCGACGAATGACCTTTACCATAAGCCGACAACATAGCTTTGTTGGCTAATATATTAACCAGTCTAGGAATGCCGCGACTATAATGATGCAAGGTCTTAATCGCTAGGCCTGAAAAAATAGCAATATTACCCATTCCTGCAATACGTAAGCGATGCTGAAGATAATCAGCAATATTCCTAGAAGAAAGTGGCTTTAATACATAACTAAAGGTAATGCGCTGGCGAAGTTGGCGTATGGCTTTATTTTTTAAAAGCTCATCAAGCTCAGGTTGACCGAATAAAACAATTTGCAACAGCTTTTGCTTTTCGGTTTCTAAATTAGTGACCAGCCTTAGCGTCTCTAAGGTTGCAATGGACATAGACTGTGCTTCATCAATAATCAATACCGGTTTTCTACCATTGGCGGCACTAGTAATCAGTAGCTCATTAATTAACTGCACTAAGCGATTTATGCGAATATTACGCGTATAACTAATGCCCATTTCATCTGCGATAGCCATGAGTAAGCCTATAGGTGGCAAATGTGGATTAGGTAAATAAGCTGTTTGGTAAGGCAACGGTAATTCATTAAGCAGTTTTCGGCACAGCATGGTTTTACCGGTACCTACATCACCGGTAATTTTAATAAAGCCTTCGCCATTAAACAACGCGATCAATAATACATTAAGCGCCTCTACATGAGAGGGTAGCTCATAAAAAAACTCTGTATCTGGTGTTAAACCAAAAGGCTGACTATTAAGTCCAAAATGCGCTTTATACATAGGGCGTTAACGCTTCTCCATCAAAGTATAATTAATACCAGAGCCCACCACCAATATGGAATGGGATATCGCACAGGACCCAAATGCCCTTATTTCCATCTCGGCTGGTCGTCCAAACTTTCAAAGCGCTGTTTAGTAGCCTTTAGGTCGGAATCACTCCCTACATAAGAGGCTTTAAGCAAAATAACTAACTCAGACTTATGCATGCTGCCGGTATTGACTCGAAATAAATTACCTATATAAGGTATGGCTGCCAAACCCGTCACGCCTTGCTTTTTCTCATCACTCTTTTCTTGCATTAAACCACCCAGCACAACAATCTGGCCATTTTTAGCCTTGACGATACTGTCTGATTCTCTTACCGTGGTCAGCGCTAAAGGCAGTGAACCTATAGCAGTACCAAAGTTTTTAATTTCTTCGGTGACTTCAGTTATTGATGGATGTATATGCAAAATAATTTCGTCATTATCATTAATCTGTGGCGTCACATCCAGAGCAATACCCGAGAAAAACACATCCAACTTCGGATAAGGGGTATTAACAACCGTAGATCCTGCAGCAGTCGCACCAGAGGTGCCGGTTTGAATATCATAAGCAAAATACTCATCCTGTCCGACCTTAATAATGGCGGTTTGATTATTTAAAGTTGAAACTCTAGGACTAGACAATACGTTGGTTTTGCCTTGAGTCGCCATCAACTCCGCAAAAGCTCGAAAACCACCCGCCGTGCCACCCACAGTAAAGATAGACATAAAGGCCTGAGGATCCATCAAACCACCTATACCTGTTAATAAAGGCGCCTTACTGATACCTTCACTAACAATACTTTCCCAGTTAACCCCATCTTGATGACTGTCATCCAGCGTCACTTCCAAAATTTTAGCTTCAAGTATCACTTGTCGGCTAATTTGAGTTTGGGTTGCCGATAAAAAGCTTTCAATTTCGCGTAACTGCATAGGCTTAGCGCGAACAATGACGATACCCGACTGCTGATTAATATTAATAGTGGCCGCAGGATCGACCTTAATCATAGTATTTAAAGACTCTCTTAGTTCTCGCCAAAAGTCAGTAGCCGTTAATGTACGCAAGGAACTGCTGGATGAATTGGCATTTTGCATAATACTCATAGGAGTAATACCCATAGCACTGCCCCCTATTGAACTACCACCTAAAGCACTTCCTGCCAAGGAACCACCCATGCTGCTCATGCCCTGGTTGCCCATGTTTTGCTGGCTACCGCCTTGACTACCACTTTGACCCGCTTGCTTACCTGATGACACACTGGTGCTTGAATTACCCACACGCAATAAATCTAATCGATCAATAACAAAAGTTTTTGTCTGCAAAGTGGCGGGGTAAATAATGTAACCCATGTCATTTTTTTTGTAATCATAGCCATAGACTTTCTGCACAGCATCCAGCACTTGGGCAATCGTTACATTTTTTAATTCTAAAGAAATTCTGCCGCTAACCTCAGGATGAACCAACATATTTTCATCAGTATCAACCACTAAGCCCATAAAAAACTCACGCGCATCGACATCATTAACAGAAATATTAAGCTTAGCCTGCTGTATGGTATTTTTAGTCGTCGCCAAGGCTTGATTAAAATTTGGAATCAAAGCGTCAGTAACTGTCTTAGGCACACTGACATTGCTGCGAACCTTAGGGGTAGGATTAGTAAAAGCGCTGGCAACATTGGCCGATTTAGTCGGTTGAGGTGTAGCGCAAGCAACCAGTTGCATAACGCCCATTAAGGCAAATACTGAATAGGCTTTGTTCATTTTAATAGATGGGGTTTGTGTGTGATTTTATATGAGCGTTGTATCAACTCTAAGGTTTTAAGCTCACCATTTTGATCAATAGTCACAGAGTTCTTGCCTATGCTCATAATTTTAATGGTCATAGAATGTAGTGACTGCAAAGGAGCGCGTTTAGCCTGCTCAACGCCACTAGCGGCAGGGTCTTTATTTTGCTGCTGTAGCTGAGGTATATCCAAGCTTTTAATAGCTCCTGCAACCAAAGGAGATACAATACCAGCCAGTGGACCTGTCATTTCTGAACGGGTACTCATGTCAACATTCCCATTAACGTCCTGATGAGTACTGGGCAAATGCTGCTTAGAATGACCTGTTAAAGACATAGCCAGATTTTGCATAGTATTGTTTGCCGATTCAATATGACTAGAATCTGGTTTAGCCGTTATCGTCACTGTTTCGCCTTGTTTAGCTAAGACACCATTAATTATGGCCCATCTGGTTTTAGAGCTTATACCTATGGCTGACAAAATTAACTCAGCTTCAACATGACGTTCAGCAGAACTATCAATCTTAGTTGGCAAAGGATAAGCCGGTTGAGTCGGATCACGGAATTGCGCATGACCTACCCAAGGGAGACATCCAACAAGCACTAAAATTAATAGCGTTTTAAACACCAAGCCAAGTCTCCTTAAAACTCAGAGTGTAAACTTTAATAGTTATTTCTGCGGTAGGAAAAGCTCTCACCTTATAATCGATACTTTCCCACACAAAATGCCACGGCAATGACTCCAAGGCCGTTAAATAGGTCAATGTAGCCAAATAACTACCTAAAAAACTAATCGCTAGACCGTGCTTATAAATGGGATTTTGCTGAGTTTGAGCAGACTTAAGTAAAGGTGCAGCAGGCAAAGTCTCTAATTTTAATAGGCTTAATTGCTTATTCTGTTTAAGTATGTCACTTAAGGCCACCGCCATTAAATGCGGAGGAACAAAATTCTTATCACCTTGGGCCATCATTTGCGCTTGTAAATGACTATGTTCAGCCTGCAACTCAACTAACAGATTTTGATTGCTCAAATTAGGATCTAAATGCGGTCCTTTTTCAAGCATAAGCACTGCTAGTTTTTTCTCAACAACTTGCTGATCAAGGCGAGTCAACTCTTGCTGCAATGTGTGTTGTTTCTGCTGCGCTGCTTGATAAAAAAAACTGTCCCACGCCATCCACAACAACAGCGCTATCAAGGCTACACCAATCATTCTTTCTCGTGGCGTGCGCTCTTCAAATTTTTCTTGGAGCTTATTTAACATGGTCTTTTTTACCGTCTACATCCATAAGCGTACTCAACTTAAAATCCATCTGCTCTGGAATATCCTCTGACTTTTCCATCACCAACTTAGCAAAAGTGTGGCCATTAAATATCAGCTCTTTTTGCAGTTGCTGCAAAAAATAAGGGATTTTATCTGGCTGAAAAGTACTACCCTCTAGATTAATGACCTGCAGCTGTTCATCTATATACAAAGAATTCAGCCAGACTTCAGAAACTACCTGATTAGATAAGGCCTGTAAATAACCAGAGAATCCCGGTGATTGCATCGTACTTTTAGCCGACAATAACTGCATCACTTGAGTCAACTCATCTAATTGGCTTTTCAATGAAGTCACTTCAGCTGCCAACTGACTATTAATGTCTTGTTTAGGGATTTTAGCGGTCATGAGAGCCACTTGTCCTAACTCACTTTGCAGATTATTCTGGCTCTGCTGAATTTGAGCCTCCAATATGTGATTATTCCATAAGACATAAGCACTAACACTCATTAACAACAGGGCAAAAACTAATAATCCACCGAGATACCTATTAAAATCAGACCGATACGGCTGATCTTTAATGCTATCTTGATATAAATTAACCTGTTGTATCATGCTTTTTCTATCACATAACGTAAGGTGGCGCCCAGCACTGGCGCACAAAAAGATTGAGTCCGCTCATCCAAAGCGATATCGCAAGCTATCATCTGTGTAATATCGAACATACGAGCGGCAACCCCTAAATTCTGATCTAAACTATCTAATAAATTCTGGGAATGCTCAGCCAACGGAATGATACCTAGCACTGAAATAGCGGCAATTTTGTAATAACTCTCCACATAATCTAATGAGCGCTGTATTTCCAAGGCTAATTTACGATGCACATTGACAGTAGGGCAATCATTAGAAAAAGCGTCCTCTAAACCTAACTGTTGATAACCTACGTCAATTTTTCGTGATACATAAAGCGTGCCGCTTTTTTGTATTAATAACATCGCTGAAAATGCAGTTAAATATAACATCGCAATACCATGTTCATTTTCGGGCGTATGCACCGCTAAATTACGTAAGGTCGTTTCTTGGATATCAATAATACTAGGCTCTAGACCAAGATCAGTACACTGCTTAACATATCCTTTAAGCACGTCTATAGGACTTGCGATCACTTCCAGCATATTACTGCTATTGGCTCGCATAGGCATAGGCACTTTATAATAATCAATGACCGCCTTCTCAATCGGAAAATCAATGAGCTCATTAACTTTCCAACGTAAAGCCTCAGTGATTTCGTGTTCAGCCACCGCAGGTGCCTCAACATTCACACGGCGATAATGCTCACCCGTCAAAACTAAATGACACTCATATTCAGCAAGTCCAAAACGCGCCACTAACTCGCTAAATTGACTATTTAAACTTTCAGGACTGATAGCCTCGATAAATTCACAATGTATTAATAATAACTGCTGGTTTTCTATAAAGTTAGAGATAGCAATAGTCATATCCTTATTGATAAAACTAATCGCCACTATGCCTTTGCTGACGCTCTTTCTTTTAAAGAATTTTCTCAGTAATTGCATCGTTAATCCAAAACCCTTTCATTCGCTAAACATACATTAAGCGTGATTATTATCACATCAGCATTAACAAGAATTATGCGCTAGTCGCTATAGCCCATATAATGATAACAATCTAACAAAGCCATTGAAATAAAACAATATATATGTCAGCTAACTCTTACTCTCATTGTACATGAGCTTTAAATAATAATGCACACTAAATACTAGGGTATATGGTTTTACTCCTTCGCTTTACAGGAAAAATGAGTAACTGCTTGGCTTTTGATGAACAAATCTACTATTTAATATACGTTGGGATAACTTCAGCATAGGTATTAGCAATCACAACGTAGGTATTACACTACGCAGCATGGCGCTGCTGACACAGCGCAACTCTAAGGCAATACGCACTACCTGAATGGCAAAGGAAAATTAAGGTATTAAGAAACGAAATAGCTTGCGGCTATAGCGCCAGCCAATATTGAGACTGCCAGCACCTTTATGGGCACTTTTAGCACCTGCAGCCGGATAGTCCGCACCTAACAAACCATTCCGCTTACCTAGTTACCCGTTAAGATAACCGTCAGTTGTCGCTCAATATAAGTCAAAGTACCCACCGCGCCAGCATTAGGACATGCGCCAGCCAGTGGTTGATTACAGGATGTCGCTGTTAAGGTGTATATATATGGATATCCAACTTCATTAGTATTACTTTTAGTACAAATAACCGACACTGTAAACTTTGCTAAGCCAGCTCCAGGTGAAAATGAGACTGGACCAGTAGCACAGGATGTGTTTATTAGCGCCTGATAAACACCCCATTCAATCCCTGCTCGTGCTGCTTGATAAGCCGAAGAGCCGCCTTGATCCAAACTGCTACTTTGAAGCTGCATACTCGTTACTCGGCCAATAAAAGCCGCGATGCCGCCTAAGACCACGATCAAGAAGATAGCCATGATCAAGCTAAAGCCTGTTTGTTTAGGTCTAGGGTACATTTTGGACATGCACCTGATGCAAAAGAGTGACGCTATTACCGCCACTCGTCAAACTAAGCTTCATTACAATCAAATCGGCACGACCAGTACCTCCTGACGCATAAGAAAACCTACTATTAGTACAGTCAATACCTGTCGCCAATCGCGAAAATGTTCTGCCAGCTAAGCCATTTAAAGTAGCAAGACTAACAGGCTGTGCTGACTGTCGTGCATAACCCGTATAACGCCACAATGTAGAATCATCACAGACAAAGGACACAGGCTTATCAATAATCTGAAAGCGTTGACTAGGCGATGGCATTGGAAACTGCTTGGTATTAAATTTAACGAAATTGGTCGCTGTACCGGAGGCAATCGTCGCTACATTAGTTCCGTTATAAACATAACTAGGATCATTATTGTAGACGACCAATTCATTATTGACGACTGGAAAAGTCGTCGATGCAGAAAGCCCACCAATAACTTCAAAGCAGGTATCTGTACTGGTAAAATCCAAGACATCTTGAGCCAAAATTCCTCCACATATCGCTGAGCCAGAGACTGCGGCACTAGCCCGATATCGCCCGCCAGTAATCGTCGGTAAAAATTCTATATAACTACCGCTAACGCGCACACTATTAGGTAAAGCGGCATGTAATTCACGCGCCATGCGCCGCATAGCCGTATCTGCCACATCGGTTAAATCGGCCCGCGCTGTTGCGGCAAAATAAGCTTTTATGGGTAGAGAAAAACTAGACGCTAAAGCACCTAAGATAGCCGTGATAATAATCACGGCTATCGCTTCAATTAGCGTAAAGCCTGATTGTTTAAGTCTAAGAATCAGCATTAGCTAATAGAATTGGGAGCATATTGACTACGAAAGCCCTGCAAACTGACCGTAGTATTATTAGGTCCTGTAACGGTGACAGTAATTAATAAAGAGAGCGAGGGGGTAGTTGAAACATTAGTCACACCGACACCATTAAGCGCATTATTAACCACAGTCACACTCATGGCGTAACCGCTTAAATCCAAATTAGCGCCCGTAATATCTAAAATCGCTCCAGCAGCCATACTGAAACCGTTATAGTCATTTACATTATCGAAGGGGGTCGTAGCGCTGTAGCGAGTCTCCGTAGCCCCGCTAATAGTGTCTGGGCCCATAACTTCAATATAGCCAGTCGTACAAGCTGCCGTACTGCTTGCAGTAGTAGCTTGAGTATCATTAGGGTCACAATAAGTAAACGGCATTAACTCAATTTCTTCCAACATAGCCTCAGCGATCGCTAAAGCCTGTTTTTTTAACACAGGATCTACAGAATGTTGTGCATTAAAGTTAATCGCCGCAAAAACACCGGCCATTGCCAAACTAACAATGACTATAAAGATAATCAACTCTATCAGCGATAAACCTGTTTGATGCTTAACCACAACTAGCGCTCTCTTCATGCACATAACCCGTTACCGCTTCTAAACAAATATAACGACTCACAGACCCGCCATTGATGGCAAAAGTTTTAACAACTGTCATTAACGCACCAAAATATGGCTGGCCTAAACCATCAAAACTGACGGTACCCACAGGGGTGACATTAACATCATGCAAAGCCGGATAAGTAGTCGCGCCTACCGTTATGCCACAAGTATTGCTCAACACTACGTTAACTTGGGCTCTTGGTGCTACTGTCGTACCCGAAGTACGCTGAGCAACTGCCAACTTTTGCCCTAATCTAAGCGAGGCTTTTAGGGTTTCAGCACACCCATCCGCATCATAACTAGCGAAATTAAGTTTAGCGGCCATATAGGCTGATAATATACTCATTAGTACGATGACTAAAATCAACTCAATTAAGGTAAAGCCATGAGAGTGTTTAATCATGAGAGACCGATGCTAATAAATTTTGCACAGTTTTCGATAGTGGGCGCTTAGTCAATAATAACTGAGCTTGCTCACGCGCTTTTTGATGTTCACCCACAAAAGCCAAGCAGCGCACTTCTTCCATTTGTACGGTCAGTGAAAAAGGCTGCAACAGCTTAGCTAAATTAATCCAAGCCATCATATCCAAAGGGGTCGCCGGTTGTTTAAGTAAATAGCCATACTGACGATACAGGGCAATTTTGGCTAATAGATTATTAACTTCATAACCATTAACTTCAATACCTTTATTAAACAGGGCAATACTTTTTTCTAACAAATCTGATTTTTTCTGAGCAACCCCCAGATTCTGCCAAACCTGCCCTTCATTCCAATAATACACGGGGGAACGTGGCTGCAGCATTCTCGCAACGCCATACCACGCCAAACCTGATTGGGTATTAGCTCTCTGTAGTTGATTTAAGCCATAAAGACTGGCCATCTGCGAAAATGCCGGCAAGCCTAGCCAAAGCATAAAAGCTAATAACAGACCTTTACTGATAAAAGCAGGCCGTAACCCTAAAACAGTTTGCTGAGTTATCTTCGGCAATATTTTATAAGCCGCGCCCATATCAATCAATTGCTGATTAATAATCGCTAAATAAGCGCCAAATGTCGCCAGCATGATGGGAATATAAAAGGGATAATCGACCAAGGCATGAGCCAACATGGAAGTCATGGCAGTGGCCGCTAAGATGAGTGCAACTCGCTGTTCAGCCACTGCCCTGTGGCGAAATTTAAGCAATTGGCCATACACTCTAAACAACAGCAATAAAAATAGCCCTAGGCCTATTAAGCCTAACTCAATAGCGAATTGCAGATAATCGTTATGAACAAAAGTAATAGATCTCTCAAGAAAGGGAACTACTTTATGCGCTTCAAAATAGTAACCAAAATTATAATAGCCTATGCCTAACCATAAATGCTCCAGCAAGCCCTGCCCTGCAACCTGATAAATTTCCCAGCGAGAGGAAGAATCACCATGGCTCAATGTCGCTAACACTGGATCTAAACTCCAGCTCGCCAAACCTAACAGAGCATAAACTTTAAAAAATAGCAGTACCGCCAGAAAGCCGAAAGCCATAGCTCGATAACGACGCCATTGCGTCAATATTGACGACTGACCTACATAGACCACTAAAAACAAAAAACTAACCAACAAACCTAAATAACCACCGCGACTTTGTGTCGCTAACAAAGCGGCAAACAGTAATAAAGTCAAAGCATAGATCTTACGATCACCCAAGCCTAATAGATAATAGGCCAGTATCGGCACTAAACCTAAATTCAACAACGCCGCCAAAATATTAGGCGTAGCAAACAAAGCCATAGCGCGGATGTTTATTCCGCTTATAAAGCCCCAACCCGTCAACCATTGCAGCAAGGCCCATACTGCAAGCACAACAATCATGCTACAAAATAGTTTAAAGCCTGTGCTTAGCCACCACACAGGATTACGGCTAACCACTACAAAAGCAATCAATAGCGTTAGCGGATAATAAAGACACTGAGCGTGAAAAGCCGCATTAAAATATAGCGCATTAACAAATAGTAGCGCACAAAAGCCCACTAAGAGGCCGCTTAGCCAAGTCCAAGCTAGAGCTCTTTCTTGTGGCAATAACATTAGAATAACAAAGCAGCAAAGACCCAGCCACCAGATATTAGGCTCAGTTCTACGCGATGCTATTAATAAACATAGCTCTGCACTAATAACAAAAAAGGGCGCAAGCGCCCTTTTAAGAATTGGAAAATAAGAGGGCAATTTATTAGCCACTACATAGGGCGGGATCTATAGTAAATGTGACAGAATCTGTTGTAGCAGTTGTGTAATATGCCGAGCCAGAACAAGCAGATCCAACAGTTACTGTATCTGGGAGAGCTGCAGCAGCTTTTATAATTGCAAAAGTCGAAGACGCTTGATTTGTTCCATACAGAATGACGGCTTCGGCCTGCAAGGTTCCAATAGCGCCTTGAACTACGGCTACTTTTGCACTGTCACTTAAACCGGTAAATTTAGGTACAGCTACAGCCGACAAAATACCTAAAATGACAATAACCACCACCAATTCGATTATAGTAAAACCAGATTGTTGTTTTTTGTTAGCGAGCTGTTTCATATGCTGATACCTTGGTGTTATAGATTAATAAAATAGGAATAGAGTCGTTAAGTCTTACATTCTAACTAAGTCTACTCTTACTCTAGTAGCAATAGAGCCTGGTGTCAACTATTTGACGTCAACTAACAGCCACTGGTAGTAATAATACTAATAATAGGGGCGGCATTAGCTAGGGGCTGGGTATAAGTAAAGGAGCATAAGCTTTGATTACTACCGCCTCGCACTTGAAAAGTAGCCACGCTACCCGCACTGGTATAGTCATAACCTTCAGCCTGTAAGTCGGTTTGACTAGGATTAAATACCGTAGTCAAGCCTGCGGCAGTCAATATTCCAGGGGTACCAAAGCTGGTCACCGCTGGATAACCATTAACTAGGTTAATAATACCCGCCTCACTACAGATAGTTCCTGCAGGCCCATTAATATTATTCGCGATGCCACCACCTCCTGGACAAGTCACAGTATCGGCATTGCCATTACGTGCAAATAATGTCGCATGCACCATAGAAGAAGCCACTGACACACTACCCCGCGCCGCATTAAGCTTGGCAATACGGGCATCGAGTTGTAAGTTTGTTAAACGTGGTAAAGCCACTGCCGCTAAAATCGATAAAATGACAATGACGACGATCAATTCTATTAAGGTAAAACCTTTTGCTTTATGCATTTGTATCGGGCCTAGTGGGTGGAGTGTAGTTAACTATAGCAGCGTATGATTCTATCACTGCTTAATGCGCTGGGTAAGCGCATTTTAAAAGACGAAAGTATTTAATTTTAGCCCAAGCCAGTCACATAAAGCCAAAAACAGGCCTGCAATGGCTACAAGCCTTCCCAAGGCGTATACAAGCCTTCAACATTAACTCCAAACATATCCAACACCCGACCGACGGTTTCGTTAACCATCGCTGTTAATGAATCGGTTTTGCTATAAAAGGCTGGCATAGGCGGAAACATAATGCCGCCCATTTCAGTGACGCTCGCCATGTTTCTAATATGTATTAGATTCAACGGAGTTTCTCTAGGCATCACCACCAAGCGTCGGCGTTCTTTTAAAACCACATCGGCGGAGCGTGAAATTAAATTATCACCAAAACCATGCGCGACGGCTGCCAGTGTTTTCATAGAACAAGGGGCAATAATCATGCCCTCGGTTTTAAAGCCGCCACTAGAAATACTGGCCGCAATATCATTAATGCCATGAGTCACATCGGCCAAGGCCATTAACTCCGCACGCTTCATATCCATTTCATGCTTTAAGTTAACAACACCGGCAGATGAAATGATTAAATGCGTTTCCCATTCGGGCTGCGCTTGTAACACCTGTAACATACGGACACCATAAATGGCACCGGTCGCGCCAGTCATAGCAATAATTAAACGTTTTTTTGGTAGCATGAGTAAGAAAGGCTTAAAAGCGAAAGAATCTGTTTAAAAAACTGGAGTGCCATCATTGCTGATGACTTAAACAACGCCTAATGCCGCTGTACTCCAGTAGGGTAAACTTTAAAGAAGTTTGCATAGGTCGGGTTACGCTGTCGCTAACCCAACCTACACCTTAACTCTATAAACTGGTCCGTTGCCGACACTAAGGCATCTATCATCTCCGCACCTTGGGCGATATGCCCAGCATTGGGTAAGATCTGGTACTGTGCCTGTGGCATGGCTAGCTGGAGTCGCATACCAGCTTCTATAGGACAGACTAAATCCTGACGTCCATGAATGATAACCGTGTTGATGGCTGATAATAGCACACAGTTTTCTAAAATCTGATTTTCTTTAATAAAGTAATGTTGCTGGGCATAGTGCAATTCCATACGCGCTTGTTTAACCATTTTCTCAGTCACATGCTCGTTTTGGTCGCAAGCTTGATAAGCGTTACCTAAAGCAACTTGCGCGCCCCAGGCCATCCATTCTTTAGCGGCGCGTCTTTTCGCCAATTCATCTGTACCCCATAGGGCATCATATAAGGCCTGGGTGGGCTGAGCCCTGCCAGATTCAGGCAAACTGTCGATCAGCTTTTGCCATTGTTCAGGATAAATACGATTAGCGCCGTCTTGGGCAAACCAGTCTAAATCTGCTTGTCTAGCCAAAAACACCGCACGTACGATGAGGCCGGCAACGTGCTCAGTATGCTGTTGCGCATAAAGCAAGGCCAGCGCTGCGCCCCAAGAACCACCAAACACCAACCATTGCTCGATAGCTAAGGTTTGCCTGATGTTTTCCATATCGGCGATTAAATCTTGAGTGGTATTGTGTTCCAGTTCACCAAAAGGCAAAGACTGGCCACAACCACGCTGATCAAAAAGAATGATCTGATAATGCTCAGGATTAAAAAAGCGCCGATGATCGGGTTTAGTGCCAGAACAAGGACCACCATGTAAGAAGATGACGGGAAAACCTTCAGGATTACCGCTAAGCTCGACATACACTTGATGCTTGCTGCCGGTTTCTAAAAAGAAGGTGTGGTAAGGGGCTAGTTCAGGATATAGAGTTTTCATTGTTTGTTCGGATTAAGCGTTCTAATAAAACATCTTCTACGTTACGACGGGCATCAATAACGGCTAAAACAAAAACCGCTTTATCAACGATTCGATACACAACGCGCCACGGAGCCATAATAATTTCTCGATATAAGCAAATACCCTGGCTATATAACTCAGGAACCACTCGCCCTCTCTCCGGAAATAAAACCAACGTTTCCGCTTGTGCTTTAAGCTTATTAAATGTCTCTTTTGCTGCAAGCGGGCTATCTTTCTTAATATAGCTAAGAATAGCCAGTACATCGCTTTGGGCTGTTTTCGTCCAGATGACTTGATAATCAGCCGTCATTTTATGTTCAACAGCTTTTCTATATTTTGAAAAACCTGAGCTTGCTCTAGCGTATCTCCTTTTCTTATATCTTCTTCACCCATAGCCAGCAACTTAAGCAAGCCTATGGTGTTTCTCATATTTTCGTAACTTTCGGTATCTTGCAATACTGCCTTGGGCTCACCATTTTGAGTAATGATGATAGGCCTATGAGTCTCATTAACCTGTTTTAAAATATCAGCAGACCTAGACTTTAAATAGCTGACGGGGCGTATATCCTGAGAAATGCTCATAACGATGCGTATTGTCTTTTTATAGGACTAAATTAGGGGCCATAATAAGGTTTTGCAAACCACCCTGTAAAGTTAAAAGTATCAATAAACAGCCAAGGTGCGTTTACAGTGCAGCTAAAAACGGAGTGTTACCGGCGAATATTTATTAAAAATAAATCGCGCTCACTGACCAATGCTGGCCGGGGTTTGCAACCCCGACCGAAACGTTTATATGCTTCGATAACTTCGAAACGTGAGTAGGATTAAGTGTTCTAATAACGTATGCGACCTTAAATATATGCATCGCCAAGCTCCGCTCTCATCGTTAGATACACAACTCAAAGCACGTCATTCCGGCATGGACTGCCGGAATCTAGACTACATGGACGTATATAGATTACCATCCATGGCACTGGATACCGGCTTCCCGGCAGGTATGACGGTTTACTTAATAGTGTATAACGATGAGAGCTGAGCTTGGAGGCTTCCGCACGAAATTGTCATACCAGTGTATCGCACTTTTTTAACCTTGCGGGAAAACTTGCCCACTGCGCTTATGGCTTTTGTACATCTGCCTGTAGGTCTGAAGCATCAGCTTATAAGTCAGCAGCGCACTAAAAAACTTGAGAATATTTGCCATTGAGCTTTAGGCAGTTGTATAAAGTTGGCCAGCCAGTGTATCGCAATATTTACCCTTGCAAAAAAAGCTTGCCCACAGCGCGGATACTGTTGCACATCTGTATGTACCTCTGCAGCTTAAGCTCGTAAGTCAGCAACACGCTAAAGAAACTGGCATGCACTAGCTGTAGAACACTAGCCGACTGTATGAAACCTAAAATCTTCTGCTAAAAAGTCCTCTCCCCATGCCGGTCGGGGTTTGCAACCCCGACCGAAACGTTTTGATGCTTCGATAACTTCGAAACGTGAGTAACGGGGTTATAAACCCCGTCACGCTTTGGGTAACGTCAGTTAATAACTAAAATTCACCTTATTTTAGACAAAAAAAAGGGAGAGCTTAACGCCCTCCCTTCTTTACTAGCTTAAGTTTTTAAGTGTTTACTTAGAAACCAAAACCGATAGAACCACCTGCAGTTAAACCATTAACGTTAGTACCGTTTAAAGTACCCATCGCCATGTTGTAACGTACATCAGTACCTACATAAATGCTTTTCCAGATGTTGTAATCAACACCTGTACCAAAATGCATAGCTGGCATTAACTCAGTAATTGAATTAAGCGCACTAGGTGGGCTGATAATGTTCATAGTAAAACCGACTGGAATAATCCAAGGTCTCAGTTTGCTACCTTCAAAGAATTTAATCTTAGGTGCAGCAGTAACTCTCAACATGCTTTGGCTTGCATTTCCAGCACCCAAAGTATTAGTTTGAAAAGTACCCAAATCAACATAATTGATATCTAACTCACCTAACAACTCAGTCTTGTTCATTAAGCCAAACATATTATCAGTCAGACTGAAATCAATACCTGCGCCGAAATTCCAGCCATCTTTTTGTCCATTAGATTTAACAGTATTAGTAGTAGCAATCATAGATGAATCATTACCTGCATAACCACCACGGAAATAAATCATATGGTTTTTAGCTTTGCTAGCTTGCTTAGCTGAAGCTGTTTCAACAGTAGCCACTCTAGCATCTAAATCTTGAACTTTTTGAGCATCAACGCTAGCCGCTGGAGCAGCAACTCTTACTTGGCCTCTTAACGCAGCTACTTCGTCTTGCATAGCACGTAATTGAGCTTCTAACATATCAACTTTGCTAGGTGCAGCATAAACAGCTTTAGCCGCTGCTTTATGCTTAGCTACTTTATGTTTTGCCGCTTTTGGTGCAGCCGTTGCAGCATCATCAGCAACAACCGCAGTAGAAACTAAGGCGCCTGCCATAGTCAATGTGGCTAGGACAATGCCTAGGCCTAATTTATTTTTATTAGATGTCATGTGTTCCCCTCGTAAGGCTTATGTTACAAAAAATTTG
>Ga0118677_10000863_pt2 | contig 56287 bp, 57 predicted proteins | sample AliMusrvi5mmetaG_FD_86154 | JGI IMG/M metagenome (GOLD analysis project Ga0118677, IMG submission 86154)
CATACAACCTGCGGAGAGTTATGGCGCTGCGTCACGAGGGAGGTTACCGGCACGCTGCTCTCCGACCACGTACCAAAGCAATCCCCGGCAGCCTCAAAAACGGTACCGCTGAGCACCGGGCCGGACACAACCAGTACGGCGTTAGCCGGAACATAATATTTTTCAAGGTGCTCTTTGAGGTCGTATTTTTCGATTGCCGCAATACTGCTCAAGGTTCCGATAGTGGGCATCCCCAGCGGGTGACGAGGCCAGAGCAGCCGACTGACGATGGTATCCGGATTGACCTCGTCTCCCTGCTCGTTCAGATCCTCCCGGGCTTCCTCGACAATGATCCGTTTTTCGATATCGATTCCGTTCAGAAGCGGTTTCATCAGCATTGACGCAAGAATCTCCATACCGCGCCTGATGCTGTCCGGGTGTACCCGCGAATAGTAGTAGGTCGATTCGGCATCGGTAGCAGCGTTCGGGGCACCGCCGATAATCTCGAAGGCCGACTCGATTGCCAGCGACGAGGGAAAATCCGCCGTGCCCCGAAACAGGATATGTTCCAGAAAATGAGACAACCCTTCCCGTCCGGGCGGATCATTGCGGCCGCCAACCTTAAGGTAGATCGCCAGCTCGGCGGAGTGCAAATGGGGCATTTCAACACAGACTACCCGCAAACCATTATTAAGCGTATGAAAATATGGACGGATCATGACAGGACACTCCGGATTGTTTCTATCTCTTGCCGGTATTCATCCGGCGCAAGCAGCCGCTCGTCATGCTGCTCGGCCCAGATCGGACGCGGCCAGAGCGGTTCCGACATGAAGCGCGGCACAATGTGCCAGTGAATATGCGGCACCATGTTCCCCAGCAGTTCGTAATTGATCTTGGCAGGCGCATATACGGTGTAAAGCGCCTGCGCCACGGAAGAGACCTCCTCCATCAGGGCCGAGCGCACATTCCGGTCAAGATGAAACAGCTCAGTGTAATGATCCTTGGTAAACAACAGGGTATAACCGGGGAAAAACTGGTCCCGGTTGAGAATCACATAGGAATGCGGTAGTTCCATGATCCGCAGATCCGGATCCGTATTCCAGCGGTGGCACATCTGGCAGTCATTCATAGTATTTATTCATACCTCAAAGCGTCAATCGGGTTAAGGCCGGCAGCTTTTCTTGCAGGATAAAAGCCAAAAAAGATGCCGACGACAGCAGCAAAAACAAACGCAATTACGATGGATTCAAGCGAAATCAGGGTGGGCCAGTCGAGCAGATGAGAGACTATGGTCGCGCCACCGGCTCCCAGAGCGATACCGATGATCCCACCCAACATGGTCAGCAGCACCGCTTCGGTCATAAATTGCAAGAGAATATCGTTTTTTTTCGCACCGATCGCCATTCTGATGCCGATCTCGCGGGTACGCTCGGTCACCGAGACCAGCATGATATTCATAATACCGATACCCCCCACAATTAACGATATAGAGGCCACTGCCCCAAGAAGCAGCGACATGGCTTTGGCTGACTGTTCGGCGACCGCCAGAATTTCCGACAGATTACGTGTCGTAAAATCAGGTTCCTTATTGCCGGTGACGCGATGCCGCTGATTAAGCAGGCTGTTAATCTCTTCTTCCGCTTTACCCAGCAGTTCTTCACTTTTGGCTTTCACCATCAGTGCTCCAACATTATTGGTATGCTGGGCACGCACCAGATTGCGCTGGGCGGTACGCAACGGCACAAAAACCGTATCGTCCTGATCCGTTCCCTGGGGAGATTGCCCCTTCCGCTCCAGAACACCGATGACGGTAAACGGTATCTTTTTGATGCGCACAATAGTACCGATCGGGTCAGAAGAGCCGAAGAGGTTATCAGCCACGGTTTGCCCCAGCAGACAGACCTTGCCGGCTGAATCGTCATCCTGTTGCGTTATGCTGCGCCCGGCAGATACCGGCCATTCGCGAATCTCGAACATTTCCGGAGTGCCCCCCATGATAAGGGTTGACCAGTTCAGATTGCCGTAAACGACTTGAGAGGAGGAGCGGACCGTCCCGGCCGCCAGGCTCACCGACGGGCACTCGTTCATAATCGCCTTGACATCGTCGCTGGTCAGAGTTTGCGCGCCGCCGCTGCCGGTACGCAAACCGCCACTGGTTGTGGAGCCGGGGATAACCAGGATAATGTTGCTGCCGATACTGGCGATCTGCTGGGAGATGACATAACTGGCGCCGGAGCCGACCGCCATCATCGCAATAACGGCTGCAATACCGATAATAATCCCGAGCATGGTCAAAAAAGAGCGCATCTTGTTGGTACGCAGTGCCCGGAGAGCTATTTTGAGCGTCTGGATAAAGTCCATTTTACAAGTACTTACAGATATTTTCGAGCAGGCCTTCCGTCAGCATTACAGCACCTCCCAATAGCCCGTTTTGTCTGAACCGACCCGCCGCAGGTGCTTGAGCTTCAGTTTACGAATTGTTCGTTCAATTGAGCTGAGAGATTTGCCCGTTTCAGCTGCAAGCTCCCGAGCCGTAATACTCTTGTTGTGTCGTATCTGCTCCAGCAGGTTGCGCTCGTATTCAGCAAGCCCGTCTTCATTTACACCGTCATTTACACCGTCATTTACACCGTCATTTACACCGTTTCGGCGGGTTTGGTTCGTACCCCAACGCATCTCAAGAACGGAATGATCGTAAGGCTCAAAAGAATCCCGAAGTTGCAGGAAGTGGCCGTTCTTCTGCCAACCATGGATAATCTTGGGTAAACCTGAACCTGCCCTCTCGCCAAGACCAATCATCAAAAACATCTGTTGCATTGTCCGGTTGCGACAATCGCTCGCTCCTCCCTGCATGGCTTGTTCGGCAGGCACACGCAATAACCCGGGATTTCGGAACAGAAAACCGGAAGGTTCTTTCACTACCAATGTTGAAGCACGATCACTGTAATTCGCATGCACCAGCGCATTTACGAGTGCCTCGCGCAAGGCTTGATGCACAGGCGTGTCGTCTTGTCTCACATCTCCCTTCAGCACAAACGGGACTTTCAGGTCTGCTATCAGTTTTTTTGACACACGACGATAAAAATCAAACAGATTACCAGACCATGTTCCATCAGGCACGATACGATCCAACCAACGCGTCTCGGATTGTCTATCTGCCGGACGTTCCTGATAATCAACAAAATAGAGCGGCGACGCCTCGGTAATCGACGCCCACTGCCCGAACATCAGTAACCCAGCCAGAGTCATACCACTTTCACCGGTCACGCGATCCTCACGCCAACCGCCAAGCATCCGCAAAAATTCCATATCATTCAGTGCCAGCCAGGGATGCCCCGGTTTTTCGGCACGGAGCATGTTGCGATATGCGTTCAGGCTATCCATGTCCAAATCCGTCAGCGAGAAACCAACGCAGATCCGTTGATCCAGAACATCCTCCACCTGCTCAGCCAGCATGCGCTTGACGGTTTCGTCATTGCAGTGGCGATCACCCTCATGCAAACGGCGATACGTGTTGCCGTTAAAGGGATTACCGTTCAGAAACACCGGTTTCTGTTTACGTCCAGCTGTAGGTATTTCCAGCAGTATTATGTCCCCACCGTGGAGTGCCAGCTTGCGTACATCAGTATCACGAAGCAGATTGACGTTGACCTTTTGCTGATTATTAAGCGTATTAAACAAGTCGGTAATCACCCGGTCCGCATCCGGCACTCCTCGCAGCTCATAGCTGCCCTGCTTTTCTTTTACTCCAAGCACAACAAGTCCGCCATGGGTATTTGCAAAAGCACTGTATGTGGGCCAAAAATCGTCGGGTAATTTACCTCGCCCATCCTGTCCCGCCGCCAGCTTACATTCGACTTCAACGGACTCTGCCAGGAGGGGAAGATCTTCCAAGGAGGTGATTTCGATCATGACATGGGCTCTCCACCATCAACACTTTGCGCCAACTTCGTATCACTAATAATTTTCCCATCCTTAAACGTTATCTGCCGCCCCGCATACGCTGCCACATCATGTTCGTGAGTAACCATAATGATAGTGATTCCCTGCCGGTTGAGGGCGGTGAACAGCCCCATGATTTCTTCGCTGGTGCTGCTGTCCAGATTGCCGGTCGGCTCATCCGCCAGAATTACCGCAGGATTGTTGACCAGGGCACGGGCAATGGCGACTCGCTGCTGCTGCCCTCCCGAGAGTTGGCTGGGGTGGTTGTTCTCTTTGCCTGAGAGGCCGACCTGTTCCATCGCGCTCAGGGCTTTCACGCGTCGCTCCTTGGCATGGAAACCGGCATATACCAGTGGCAGCTCAACATTTTCAATCGCCGGAGTGCGCGCCAGCAGGTTAAACCCCTGAAAAACGAAACCAAGTTTTTTGTTTCTGATACCTGCCAGCTGGTTGGCGGTCATGCCTCCCGCATCCAGACCATCCAGGAGATAGCAGCCGGAGGTGGGGAGGTCAAGACAGCCCAGAATATTCATGCAGGTTGATTTTCCACTGCCGGATGCTCCCATAATGGCGACAAATTCTCCTGCGGCAACGTCGAAAGAGATCCCCTTGAGCGCTTCGAACTGCTGGTCCCCCATGCTGAAGACCCGGCGAATATCGGTTAACGAGATGACACTGTTCATCTAAAAACGTGGTCCCATCGGAGAGCCGCCTGCTCCCGTCTTTTTCTTCATATCGCCGCCGGTCTGCTCGATAATGACCTCATCCCCTTCCTTGAGGTCGCTCTCAATCAGTTCAATGCTGCTGTTGTTGGCAATTCCGGTTTTTACCGCGACTGCGACCGGTTTTCCCTCTCTGAGCAGGTACAGATGTGAGTTCCTCTCCCTGCCTGGAGCAGGAGCGCCTTTGCCACCAGGTGCTCTGTTCCCACCCGTCGGACGCTGGGCGGACGAATCCGTACCCTTACCTTTCAAATCATCCCCTTTTGCCTTCGGTTTGAAGCGCAAAGCGGCCGGAGACAGTTTGAGTACGCCGTCCTTCTTCGCCACTTCAATCGACACATTGGCCGTCATTCCCGGCATCAGTTTCATATCGCTGTTATCAACCGTAACAACCACGACATAGGTAACAACATTCTGGGTGATCACCGGAGCAGTGCGAATCTGAACAACCGTGCCGCGGAAGGTCAACTCCGGATAGGAGTCAACGGTAAAGCCTGCTTTTTGATGAAGCCGGATACGGCTGATATCTGCTTCGTCTACGCTGACTTCGATCTGCATTTTAGTCAGATCCTGAGCAATGGTAAAAAGGGTCGGGGTCTGGAATGACGCCGCTACGGTCTGCCCGACGTCGATCGCGCGGGATATGATCACGCCGTCGACCGGTGAACGGATAATGGAGTAGCGCAGGTTGGTTTTGGCCTGCATCAGTGAGCCCCGTGTCTGGGCGACACTCCCTTCCGCACCAGTCACCCCGGCTTTAGCCGCCTGGAGAGCGGTTTCGGCAGCATCAAAGTCACCTTGTGAAACGATGCCGTCGCTCAGAAGTTTTTTGTTACGGTTAAATGTTCTCTCGGCATCAGCCAGAGTAATCCTGGCCTTTTGCAGGTTGGCCTCCGCATTCAGGAAGTTGCCCTGGGACTGCTCCACCGAGGCGTTAAAAAGCGCGGGATCGATTTCGGCAATAGCCTGTCCTTTTTTGACCCGCGAGTTGTAATCGACAAAGAGCTTCTGAATCGTGCCTGACACCTGGGTGCCGACCTGAACCGTAGTTACGGCCGAAAGATTGCCGGTAGCAGCGACCGTCGAAACAATCGTGCCACGCTCAACCTTAACCGTCTTGTAGCTAACCTCTGGGGTCCGTTTTAAAAAGAAATAGCCGGAAATGCCACCGATAAGAATGATAACGGTCAAAACGATACAGGTTTTTTTCATGTAAATTTCTCGATTAACGGATAGTAGCCAAACACGTACACGGGTCATCATAACAGAATAACTGCGCGGGCGACAAAAAAAAGCCCCTCTGTCAGACGACAGAGAGGCTTTTTTTTAGACGCCCGCGGCCAACCGGCGGCGGGCTAACTAGGGCAACCCTCTTTGCAGTGGGAAACCGGACGAATTCTAAATCTTGCAGTCCACATTGGCAGGGTCTCCTTTCGACGTATTATTTAATTCCTAACAGGATGTTTTTTATCTTAATACTATTTCAAAACTTGTCAAGCGTAAAAATGAATGCCGCAAAATGAATCCATATGATTTGCATGAGCAGCAAAGAATTTAGATTACAATATTGGCAAAATATTCCCATGAGGCTTTGCTTGTAGCCTGAAGTGTGCTATTATGTATAACCCGTAATTGCGGCTCGTAGTGCCGTATAGAAAGGGCATATCAATCATAAAGGAATACCGGAATATGCCACATACTCCCATAGAAATACCTGCAAAATTGCCGCTTTATACCCAGAAGGATGCCGTAGTTTTCCCGTACATGCTCTTTCCGGTATATGTCAATGAAAAGAATTCGACTGTTTTTCGCGAAGCGGAAAAGTACGAGAAATATGTCGCTTTTGTTTTTGAACGTCCTGACGACCCGCTGAGTAAACTTCCGGGCGGCAGGTGCGAAATCGGAACACTCTGCAAGGTCACCCAGATGAAAAGACTGGAAGACGGGCGCTTCAAGGTTTCACTGGAAGGAATAACCCGCCTGAGAATTCTGGATACCGAACCGGACGGGGCGGTAACCATGGCCCATTGCGAAATTGTTCGTGAGTTTACTGAAAAGAACCTCGTATCCGACGCCCTCGTGCAGAGCCTGAATGCCTTGCTGAAAATTGCGCTTTCACACGGCAAGCCGCTCCCCGACGATGTCATGAAAATGATTGATTATATCGATAACCCGGCTCGTCTGTCGGATCTGGTAGCACTGTACGTCAATCTGCCGATCACCGACCTGCAGGAACTTCTGGAAACGGTTGATCCGCTGGAGCGCCTGAAAAAGGTTTACGTGCATCTAACCAACGAAGTGCAGCGGATGCAGATCAAAAACGAGGTTGCCGGTGAAGTCACCAAACGGGTCGGCAAAAACCAGAAGGAATATATCCTGCGCGAGCAGATGAAGCATATCCAGGAAGAGTTGGGTGATGAAGATCCCCGTTCGTCCGACATGAACGAGTTGCGCCGTAAAATTGAAGAGGCGGAGCTTCCCGAAGATATCAAAAAAATTGCCGATAAAGAGCTGAAACGTCTGGAGCGAATTAATCAGGCATCGCCAGAATACAACGTTTCGCGAACATACCTCGATTATCTGGCCGGTATGCCGTGGAACATCAGCTCGACCGACAGTCTCGACATGGTAAAGGCCGAGGATATTCTCAACGAGGATCATTACAACCTGAAAAAAGTCAAAGAGCGCATCCTGGAATTTTTGGCGGTGCGCTCACTGAAAGAAAACATGAAGGGGCCGGTACTCTGCTTTGTCGGCCCGCCAGGCGTGGGAAAGACCTCGCTGGGCAAATCGATCGCCCGCTCGATGGGGCGTAAATTTGTGCGTATTTCGCTTGGAGGGGTGAGGGATGAAGCCGAAATCCGCGGCCACCGCCGCACCTACATCGGGGCACTGCCGGGGCGCATTATCAAGGAACTCTACCGTTGCGGGGTCAATAACCCCATATTTATGCTGGATGAAATCGACAAGCTGGGCAATGACTTCCGTGGCGACCCGGCCAGCGCGCTCCTGGAGGTACTTGATCCGGAGCAGAATTTCAGTTTTAATGACCATTACCTCGACGTTCCGTTTGACCTCTCGAAAGTGATGTTCATCACCACCGCCAACCAGCTCGACCCGATACCGGGTCCGCTCAAGGACCGCATGGAGGTCATCCGGCTGGCAGGATACAGCAGTCAGGAAAAACTGCAGATCGCAAAAAACTTTCTTATCCGCCGCGAACTCGAAGAAAACGGCCTGAGCGACCGGGGGCTTACGTTCGCTGACGACGCTCTGGAGAAGGTCATCAGTGACTACACCCGGGAAGCGGGCGTACGCGGCCTGCAGCGCACAATCGCCTCAATCTTCCGCAAGGTGGCCAAAGAGATCACCCAGAACAAGGCCATGCGAAGCTGCATTACCCCCGAAATCGTAACGGAATTGCTTGGGCCGAAAAAATTTCACAACGAAGTAGCGGCCGAAAATGACCGCATCGGTGTTGCAACCGGACTGGCCTGGACAGAGACGGGAGGAGACATTCTCTTCATTGAGGTTACCTCCATGCCGGGTAAAGCGGAGCTGATTCTTACCGGTTCACTTGGAGATGTCATGAAAGAATCGGCACGGGCGGCTCTTTCCTACATCCAGGCGCACGCCGACGAATTCGACATCAAGCCGGAAGCATTTGAAAATCGTGTTATTCATATTCACGTCCCTTCCGGCGCCATTCCCAAAGACGGCCCTTCCGCCGGGGTCACCATGGTCACGGCACTGGTCTCGCTTCTTACCGGAAAGCCGGCTCGCCGCAATGTCGCCATGACCGGGGAAATCACGCTGACTGGCCGGGTACTGGCGATCGGCGGCCTGAAAGAGAAAGTACTGGCGGCTCACCGGGCCGGTGTCTGCACAATAATAGCGCCGGAACGCAACCGTGATGACCTGGAAGACATCCCGGATAACGTCAGGAATGACCTGCAGTTCATCTTTGTCAGTGAAGCAGCAGAAGCATTGGCTGCGGCGCTTTAGACAACGATGAAATTTGCCGTCATCGACAAAATTCTGCTGATTTTTTTTCATGAGCTGCAGAGTTATTTCCTTCTGGCGGGGCGCACCTTTGCACGGATATTTCGTTCCCCTTTCTATTATCGCGAATTTACCATCCAATTCGATAAACTGGGGTTTTCATCGCTGTTCATCTGCATCCTGACCGGTCTTTTCTCCGGAATGGTTATGGCGTTACAATCGTTGATCCAGCTGAAGCCGTTTGCTGCAACCAGCTATGTCGGCGGCATGGTAGCGGTAACAATGATCAAGGAGCTTGGTCCGGTACTGGCTTCACTGATGGTCGCGGGCCGGGTGGGATCAGCCATCACCGCCGAACTGGGAACGATGGTGGTAACGGAGCAGGTAGATGCCATGCGGGTCGAGGGCACCGACATCATCAAGCGTCTGGCAACGCCCCGCCTTAAAGCCATGATTCTGGCTCTGCCGCTTCTGACCGTGGTAACCGATATGGTCTCCATTCTGGGCGGCTATATCATGTCTGCCGGCTACAGTATCAACCCGATCATGTATATCAGCGGACTTCCCCAATTCATGGTGTTTCAGGATCTGGTCGAGGGAATCGTCAAGCCGGCGGTATTCGGCGCCATTATCGCCATAACCGGCTGTTATGTGGGGCTTAACACCAGGGGGGGCGCCGAGGGGGTCGGCACAGCTGCCAAACAGGCCGTCGTACTCTCTTCGGTGCTGATCCTGGTCAGCGATTTCTTCCTGGCAAAGATTTTTGTCGTTTTCAGAGGCTAATATGGCGTACTGGCTGTTTAAAACCGAACCGGGCTGTTTTTCTTTTGACGATCTGAAAAACCGGCCGGACATGACCGAACCGTGGGATGGCGTACGCAACTTCCAGGCGCGCAACTTCCTGCGGGATCAGGTACAGATCGGCGACCAGGTACTGTTTTATCACAGCAACATACCGGAACCGGGCGTAGTCGGTCTCGCCGAAGTCGTACGGGCCGGTTATCCCGATACAACCGCACTGAATCCGAATGCCGAACACTTCGACCCGAAAGCATCCGTTGACAAACCGATCTGGTACATGGTCGATCTGCGCCATGTCAGACCATTGCGTACCATGGTGACTTTGGAGCGCATCAAGCAGAACCCGCTTTTGACCGACATGCCGCTGGTCAAACGAAGCCGCCTCTCCATCCAGCCGGTAACGGACGTTGAGTGGCGGATTATTCTGACCATGGGTGGGGGCGACGGCCAATGAGCTCCAGCGATTCAATCCGCATGGAAAAATTATGCTACTCCATTGGTGGCCGTCAGATCCTGAAAGATTTCGATTTTCATCTGGAACGGGGCGTAAACCGCACCATTCTCGGTGTAAGCGGCGCCGGTAAGACCACCATTCTCAAACTGCTCCTCGGCCTTCTTGAGCCGGATTCCGGCAAGGTTTTTATCGGTAATCTCTGTATCACCGGGTTGCCGGAAGCGAACTTCATGCAGCAACGAAAACGGATTGCGATTGTTTTTCAGGGGGGTGCTCTGTTCGATTCGATGACGGTCGGAGAGAATGTCGGATATCGCCTCTTCGAAGAGGGGCGTCTTTCCCAGGACGACATAGAAAAAACCGTGTTGGAAAAGCTCCGCTTTGTCGGGGTCGAAGCGGCCCTTAACCTGTATCCGGCCGAATTGTCCGGCGGTATGAAAAAGCGGGTGGCTATAGCTCGTGCCCTGGCAGCCGATCCGGATTACATATTCTTTGATGAACCGACCACCGGGCTCGATCCGATCGGGGTTTACAATATCTGCAATTTGATGCAGCGACTACAGGCTGAAGGAAAGACGACCCTGATGGTCACGCACGACCTGGCAACCGCCTTTGCAACCTCGCAACGTTTTACCTTTCTGCATAAGGCACGCATGCTGTTTGAGGGGAGTGAACGGGAGATGAATTCCAGCCGCATCCCGGAGGTACTGGAATTCCTGAAACCTACCGACAGGTCGCTGTTTATATGAACGTGAAAATATCCATGGAAAAACAAGCGGAACAGGCGGAATTATATGAAACGAAGTAATCAGATCGGTTGGGCTCAGGTACGGGGAGGGGTCTTCATCTTTCTGGCACTGCTCTTTTTTGCCGGCGGAGTCCTGCTGATGGGACAAAAGACCAAGATGTTTGTCAATAAAGGAGCCGTGCGGATCGCTATGAATGATGTTGTCGGCTTGAAAACCGGCGCCCCGGTCTGGCTGGCGGGAGTGGATGTCGGCCTTGTCACCGATATCCTGTTCGCAGATCCGAAGAACAGTAACGAAGTCAGCATCGATATCGAAGTCGACAGTAACGCCCTGAAAAAGATCGGTCCCGACTCGAAGATAACGATCAAAACTCGCGGATTGATGGGTGAAAAATATGTCGACATACTCCCCTCCAAGCATTACTTCGACAAGCCTCCCGCCCGGTTGCAAGGAACATCGGCGGCCAAACTGGATGATGTCATCCAAAAAGCCGGCGACACCTTTGACAAGGTTAACAGCATCATAGAGAACATTAAGCAGGGGAAGGGGACTCTGGGGAAGCTCAGTAAAGACGAGACCCTCTACCACAATATTTCACGCCTGACGGTTGAGATGAAAGAGCTGGTTGTCACCATCAACCGCGGCGAAGGGACTCTTGGCAGGCTCAACCGCGACCCGGAACCATACAACAAGCTGATCAGCATTCTTACCCGCGCCGACCGTACCCTGCAGGATATTCAGACATCCGAGGGAACCCTTAACAAATTGATCTATGACAAGACGCTCTATACCAAGCTGACCTCTCTTGCCGACAAGAGTATCCAGGCGGCCGACGATGTCCGCGATCTGAATAAACGTGTTCTGTCGAAAAATGGCACCATCGGCCTGTTGCTGAATGACCGGGAGTTTTATGACAGGGGGATTTCGCTTCTTTCCAGCGCCGAATTGTCGGTCAAGGCCATTGAAGAGATAACCGCGAAAGTCAGGGAAGGTGACGGAACTGCCGGCAAGCTGGTGAACGACAAAGCACTTTATGACAAAATGAACCGGATGGTTGACGATCTGAATGCGCTGGTAAAAGATTTCAAGGAACATCCGCAGAAGTATATCAAGTTTTCGGTGTTTTAAGGAGATACAGAATATGAAGACAATCCTGGCCGCAGTTACGCTGCTGGCCGCCTTTGCCACCACCATACACGCAGCGACACTGGAAGAAAAAGTCGTCGAACACTCCATGAAAAACGGCATGAAACTGCTGCTGGTCGAGCGACACACTTCGCCGACGGTTGCTGCCTGGATCCGGTTCAAAGTCGGCAGCGTCGATGAACGAAGCGATGAACGCGGGATTGCTCACATGCTTGAGCATATGCTCTTCAAAGGAACAACCACACTCGGGACAACAGATTACGCCGCGGAAAAGCCGATCCTTGACAAGATCGAGGCGGTTGCCCAGAAATTGATGAATGAGAAAGCACGACGTGAAAAAGCAGATCCGGCAAAGATCGCCGAACTGGAGAAGCAGTTGGCCGTTTTGGAAAGCGATGCGTCAAAATATGTCGTCAAGGATGAATTTTTCGAGCTGTATTCGAAACACGGCGGCACCGGATACAACGCGTTTACCAGCCGGGATGGTACCACCTATCTGATCAACCTTCCGGCCAACAAACTGGAACTCTGGGCCGCCATAGAATCCGACAGACTGCAGAACGCGGTTCTCCGCGAGTTTTACACCGAACGCTCGGTCGTAATGGAGGAGCGGCGCAGATCGTATGATGCAGACCCGGAGAACAAATTATGGGAAACATTCGTGGCGTCAAGTTTTCTGGCTCATCCCTATGGTCAGCCAACTATCGGCTGGATGTCCGATATCGAATATCTGACCCGCAGCAAAGCCGAACGGTTCTTTCGTGATTACTATGCGCCTAATAATGCTATTGTCGCTATAGTGGGTGATATTGACACCAGGAAGACCATTGCCATGGTCGAGCGCTATTTCGGCGCAATCAAACCGGGCAAGGAGATCCCTCCGGTCACGACCATAGAACCGGCGCAGTCAGGCGAGCGGCGCATCGAGTTAATTGCCGAGGCGGAGCCGGCTCTGATAATGGGATTCCATAAACCGGCCATAGGAACCCCGGATGACTATGTTTTTGACGTGATCACCATGATTCTGGGAACGGGCCGTACTTCCCGTTTTTATAAGGATCTGGTAATCGAAAAACAGATCACCTCCGATATCGGCGTATTCGATGCGCCGGGTACCCGCTATCCGAACCTGTTCATCGTCAGTGCCAATCCGCGTGCGCCGCATACGATCAAAGAGGTTGAGGAAGCCATTCTGGCAGAATTGGATACTCTGAAAACGACACCTGTTGCCGAGCGCGATCTCCTGAGGATCCTCAATAAGATCGAATATGAGGAAGCACGCCGCATGGGGACTAATGGCGGATTGGCCCGCAACCTTACCGAATACGAGGCGACAGCCGGCAGCTGGCGCTATATGACCGAACATCGCGGCAAGATTGCCAAGGTAACTCCGGCCGATATTATGCGCGTCGCCACTACCTACTTCACCCCCCTGAACCGCACCGTTGGACTTATCACTAAAAAAGGGGGTGACAAATGAGACCGTTCCTTGTTTTTATCTGTTATCTGGTCATCTCGGCCACGCCCGTTTATGCCGGAGATCAGCATCAGGCAAATCCCCGAACCATGACCTTTGCCGCATTGAATTTTCAGATTCCCAAGGCCGAACGGGTTGTGCTGGAATGCGGCATGCCGGTATATCTGCTGCGTGACACCGAACTGCCGATCATCAATATGACCGCCATGGTGCGAGTTGGATCGGTCTATGAGCCGGCTGCAAAAACGGGGCTTTCCGACATGGTCGGTCGTGTCATGCGGAGCGGTGGCGCCGGAGGAGTACCGCCGGAGCAGATGGATGACGAGCTTGAATTTATGGCTTCATCCGTCGAGAGTAGCATCGGAAGCGACATGGGAATGGTTTCGATGACAACGCTCGGCAAGAATTTCAGCCGGACACTGGACATATTCAGAAATGTTCTGCTCCTCCCGGACTTCAGCGGGAACCGGGTTGAAATTGCCCGCAGACATATCGTTGAAGCTCTGCGACGTCAGAATGACGATCCCAAGGATATTGCCGGCCGGGAGATCAACCGGGCAATTTATGCCGGTCATTCTTTGGGTGAGATCGCGACCTTCGAATCGATCAATTCCCTCACCCGCCAGGATCTGGTTGATTTTCACCAGCGATTTTTCCGGCTTGACAACATGATTCTTGCCGTCTCGGGCGATTTTGACCGGACCTCTCTGCTTAACGCATTGAATACAACATTTAAATCGGGTAAAAACCGTACCTCCCTGATTCTACCGAAGGTACCGCAACCGGATCAACCCCTTCAGGGTGAAGTGATCTACGGCAAAAAAGATGTCAATCAGACGGTCATCCGCATGGGACACCTGGGACTGACCAAGGATTCTCCCGATATCTACGCCATACGCCTTCTTGACTACATCCTGGGAGGAAGTTTTACGTCACGGCTTATGATGGAGATTCGTACCAACCAGGGGCTGGCCTACAGCGTCGGCAGCCACTTCGATATTGGACGCCGCTTTACCGGCACCTTTATTGCCGAAACGGAGACCAAGGCCGAATCAACCGCCAAAGCAATTAACCTGATGAAGCAAATCATCTCCGGCATGACAAAGGAGCCGGTCAGCGACGCAGAACTGAATGCCGCACGGGAATACCTGATCAACTCATTCATGTTTGGCTTCACCAGTCCGGCTTCGATTGTAACCCAGCGCGCCCGGCTCGAATATTACGGGTATCCCGACGGCTATCTGGAACAGTACCGCGACAATCTTGCCAAAGTAACAAAAGTGGATATCCTGAGTGCCGCTCGAAAATATCTGCACCCGGACGCATTCAAACTCGTTGTTGTCGGTGATGCGACGAAGTTTGACCAGCCGCTCACAACGCTGGGACAGGTACGGGAACTTGATCTGAAGCTGAATCCCCCCAAGCCCTGATTAGTAATAATTCCGCTTGGAATAACAATTCCCAATGAGGTACACGCATGGAGACTTTTGAATGGGATGGCAGCATTGCGCTCGGCATTGCTAGCATCGATGAGCAGCACAAGGCGCTTTTTGGCTGGATCAACTCACTTAACGATGCAATACGGAATGGAGAGGGATCTGAAGCGGTCGGCAACGTAATCTCGAATCTGATTACCTATGTGACGGAACATTTCAACGAAGAAGAACGAATGATGCTCTCCTGTAGCTATCCCGGCCTGCCGGCTCATCGTAACGAGCATGACAAATTCGTTTCACGTCTGCAGGAAATTCAGGTTGACTTTATCGACGGACATGAACTTGGCAATAACATGCTGGAGTTTTTGGTTGACTGGCTGGTCCGTCACATAAAGGGGACTGACCAGGGGTACAACCAGTTTATCCGTCACCAGCAGAAAAGCTGAGCCCTCAGCCTCTGACAGGAGACAGGCGGCATCATGGCGCCAGTCGCCCCGCGATACTATCCGCGATCCTGATGCCATCGACTGCGGAGCTCATGATGCCGCCCGCATATCCGGCGCCTTCACCGGCCGGATACAAACATTTTACGCCAACGGACTCAAAACCGTCATCGCGCAGGATGCGCACCGGCGATGATGTGCGTGACTCGATACCGATCAGGGTTGCCTCGGCACTAATAAACCCCCGCAGCTTACGCCCGAAATCCGCGATCCCTTCGCGGAGCGTATCGATGATGAATGGCGGCAGCACTGAATCAAGCTCCGTCTCGCAGATACCGGGACGATAACTCGTCCTGACTACCCCTTTTCCCGGAAGCCGCAAGAAAGCAAGCAGGCTCTGAGCAGGCGCCCGGTATCCTCCGCCACCCAATTCAAATGCCCGCTGTTCCCACCGGCGCTGCAGCCGAACCCCTCCAAGCGGTCCCGGCCCGATAAAATCTTCTTCCCGGACATTAACCACCAGAGCACTGTTCGCATACGGGGAATTGCGCAACTGGCCGCTCATGCCATTGGTAACAACGCCACCTGCCTCGGAGGAGCCGCCAACAACCACCCCCCCCGGACACATGCAGAATGAATAGGCGCTACGCCCGGTGATTCTGTTGTTCCAGGCGACAGCATAGTCGGCAACCGGTAGATTCGGCTGTTTCTGATTACCGTACTGGATCCGGTTTATCAGCTGTTGCGGATGTTCGACCCTGAGACCCATGGCAAATGGCTTGCGCTGGAGCGGCACGTTCAAACGTTCCAGCAGTTCAAATGTGTCGCGCGCGCTATGCCCGGCGGCCAGAATCAGGTGGTCGCACCGGATCTCCTCCGCATCATTCAGCGTCACCGTTGCTATACGGCCATCCTTGATGCCCAGGTCGGTCATACGGCAGTCGAAACGGATGGTGAAGCCTTTCTCAAGAAGATGGCGCCGGATAGCGCTGATCACCACTCTCAACCGATCCGTACCGATATGCGGCTTGGCAAGATGCCGAACCTCCGGCTGGGCTCCAAATAGTACCAATTTATCCAGTACCCATGGCACCAGCGGATCTTTCGAGCGACAGGTCAGCTTGCCATCCGAAAACGTCCCGGCTCCCCCCTCGCCAAACTGGACGTTTGACTCGGGATCAAGAACACCGTCCTGCCAAAAGCGGTGCACCGATAACGCGCGTTGTTCGACACTTTTTCCCCGTTCGATGACAGTTGCCGTCAATCCGTACTCAGCAAGACGCAACGCGGCAAACAATCCGGCCGGACCACTGCCGACAATAACGATACGCTGGCGCGATTGAATCCGGTGCGGAGCAGAAACCACCTTTTCATCCTGCCATTCCAGCGCCGGGTCAGCTTTCAGGCTTATTTTAAGCGCAGTATCGACAGAGAACGAGAGCGTATAGATCAGTTTGATATGTGGCTTTTTGCGGGCGTCTATCCCTTTGCGGATAATACGGACATCGCGCACGGATGAGAGCGGAATGGAAAGTTTTGCCGCCAGCACCGCAGGCAGCGTTTCCTCATGATCATCAGGGGTGAGAGAAAGATTACGATAGATAAATGGCATACCGTCAGCTTTAGAGATACTTTCCGCGTTCCAGAAGCTGTTCAACGATAATGACGATATCCACCGGATTGGTCGATTTGGGGATATGGATTCTGGCGCCCATTTCAGGATCAACATGTTCATGAGGCGTTTCATGGAACATGGATGTCAGCAGAACAATAACAGGAGGCGCATCACCGGCCAACCGACCGATCTCCATACAGGTGCTCACTCCCCCCATGCGCGGCATGACGAGATCAGAGATAACGACATCCGGTGATATTTCAAGATACGCCCGCACTCCCTCAATGCCGTCATCGGCACTGAAAACGGAAAAACCGTTTTCCCTGAAATTATCGGTCAGCACTTTCCGGAAAAAGGGATCATCATCGATAACAAGAACTTTTCTGGGCGATTCAGTCATGAAGGTACACACCGGAGATAGTTTGGCAAGCTGAGGCATTCTACACCACCTCAGCCGGAAAATGAAAGGAAATGTCAGCGACCGACCGGAAACTCCAGGCGGAACGTGGTTCCTTCCGATGACGATAATTCGACCTCCATGTTTCCTTCGTACATCCGGGCAATACGTTGCGCGACCGGAAGTCCCATTCCGGTGCCTCGGCTTTTTGTACTGAAAAAAGGCTCGAAAATGCTTGGAAGAATATCCTTCGCAATACCGTTACCACTATCGCCAACCCTGACGATTACCTTGCCATCCTTTTCATATGTCTCGATAGTAAGGATACCGCCCCGGTTCATGGCATCAATGGCATTCAGAAAAAGGTTGGTAAATATCTGCTCCAGCTCGGTTGAATCGGCAGTTATGGGGGAGATAACCTGATACTGCCGTTCAACTCCGATTTTCCTGGTCTCAATCTGGGGAGAAAAAGCTTCTATGACCGTATCTATAACCTGATTGATCTGCACGTTGGCCGAAATGACCCGGGTACGCCGGGAGGCGTCCAGCAACTTACGGATAATGGTATCTATCCGGTCAACTTCTTTCATGATTTTCGCGTGGCACTCAAGATGCTCAGGGTCGGTTGTTGTCTGACGCATGAGTTGAACATACAGGGATATGGAGTTGAGCGGATTGCGGATTTCGTGGGCCACACCAGCCGAAAGATAGCCCATCGCCGCCAGTTTTTCAGACTGGACTATCTCGTCTTGAGCATTTTGAAGTGCCTCGGTTTTTTCGCGTACCCGCTTCTGGAGCTCAAGATTCCAGAGTTCAATTTCGGAAAGCAGCTGTTCCTGCTGTTTCTGCAACTCCCGGTTATGAAGTTCTATTTCCCGGATTCGCAGCACATTTTCCAGCCGTTCAACCAGATTACGAGTATTAAACGGCTTGAGAATATACTCCGAAGCACCGTTTTGCATCAATTCGACAGCGATTTCCTCACTTCCCCTGCCGGTAAACATCACGACATACGAATCGGGAAAGCGTGTTTTGATCTTTTTCAGAGCAGATAGTCCATCCATTTCCGGCATCATGTAGTCAAGCAGGACCAATTCGGGAGCATGGCGTGATATCAGTTCAATCCCCTCTACGGCACGGTCTGCAACATACGTCTGAAAACCATTCCGTGAAAGTATCTGTGAGGTCAGTTCGAGGATGTTCCGGTCATCATCAATAATGACGACGGAATTTCTCCGCAATCCCGGTTCCATCAGCATGGCAGAATGGTCTTTTGCATGTCACGTACCGAATACAGGGTTAAACGGCCGGGAGTCTGACCGTCAGAACAGGGCAAACGGCAGCGCGAACAACCCGTTCCGCCGTGCTGCCGAAAAGGATGCGGTCAAGGCCGGTTCTGCCATGAGTGCCGATCACAATCAGAGACGCATCGATTCTGCCGGCTGCCGCCGTGATTTCATCATAGGGAATACCGGTCACAATAGATGTTTTATAATTTGAAAATGTCCCCAGCTTTGAACTGCAGAATGTTTCCATCATCTTGGCGGCGCCTTCTTCAATCTCTTTCTCAAGTTGCTCAAATGAGATATGCGGCACGTAGAAACCGCGCAAATCAACCGGTTCGTTGATGACATGAACAATCGTGAGTTCGGCATTGAACTGGTTGGCCAATGTCACTGCGTAGTCAAAAGCACATTCTGAATTTTCTGAAAAATCGATGGCGACCAGAATTTTGGTAAACGGTTTCATGAAAACTCCTCCTGAATGTATTTATCAGACAATATTAAAAATTTTGTTGATGACTTTTTTCAGATCGTCATACTTGACCGGTTTGTTGATATACTCAAATACCCCCAGCGTCATGGCTTCGAGATACGACTCGACTTCACCGTACGCCGTGATCATAATAACATTGCTGGCGGGATGAGAGCGATTCAGCTCGCGCAAAAACATCAACCCGTTCATCTCCGGCATGTTCAGATCGGTAATGATCAGCTCTACATCTTTACTGCGCAGATAATTGAGAGCCTCTACCCCGTTCCTGGCTGACGAGACGTCATAGCCATCATGAGCAAGGATTTTGGATAGCGCCACCCGGGCGTTTTCCTCATCATCCACAACCAGTATCCTTTTATAGCCCTGATCCACGATGGTTCTCCCGCACAGTTCATAAGTACTGGAAGTTTAGCATGGAGCGGCCAGGTGTCAAGGGCCCGAACTCTTTTTCTGTTTCCGGAGTGGAATAGGGATCGGGAAAACTGCGACGGATTACTGTTTGACGCCATCAGCATCAAGTTCAACGTACGCCGGTTTGCCGGGAGGTCCGAGCGGTTGGTAAGGTTTGCCATTCAATTCTACGTCGACTCCACCGGCATTACTCAATTCCAGTGCGACCTTTTTTTCTGCCTTCCACTCGATAACATCTCCAATGGTAAGTTCATACTGCTGTGCCCCTGCCCCGTCAACAGTCGCGGTAAGTGTTCCGTTCTGAGTAACCCTTATTTTCAGCAGAAACCCCTTGGCCGCATCTGCCGGACGTTTTGGCACCACCGGCGGCGCCGTCCTTTCCGATTCGAGAAGTTCTACCAGGCGCGGTTCTTCCTTACGGGGTATGCTAACACGTTCTGCCTTTCTGATTCGTGCTGAACTTTGCACTATCTGGACAGCGACATTCTGCAGGGGGGCAACAGCGACTGCGATCGGCTGCACATGGCGGACAAGAGTGGGGGAAGGGCGTTTAAAAAAAGTCGCGGTAATAAGGATCAGCACCAGCAATATCGCCGGAAACACCATTTTTTTCAAGGAGATTAAACGACGCCGCGTACGGCCGGGTGTAACCGACTGGCGCACACTGTCCGGTTTTTCACCCTGCCCCCCGAAAAGCTTGTCATACATCCGTGCCACATCATCCGAATTCAGTCCGAGGTACGTGGCGTAGATACGCAGAAAGCCCTTAAGGTACGCCTGATTGGCAAACTCCCTGATTTGATCGTCTTCCAGTGCCTTCAGGTGAGAAATACCTATTTTTGTTGTTTCAGAGGCCTCTTCAAGCGTAATTCCGTGGAATTCGCGGCAACGGCGCAAAACTGCCCCAGGTGAACTTCCAAGAACCTCCGAAGTAGATGAAAACGGATCTGACACTCTATTCTCACTCACTTGATAAGATCCAGGTATCCAAGGGCTGCACGACCAAGTTCGCTGTCGGGAATAAACCGCACCGCTTCTTTGAATGAAACACGAGCTGCGTCGATTCTACTCATCTTAAGTTGAGCCTGCCCCAGATAATAATAGGCGGCCCCGTAATCATGATAGATTTCAAGTGCCTTGGTATATTCGGCAATCGCCTGTTCGCTCTTGTCCATGGCAAAACAGACCCGCCCCAGTGAAAGCCGTGCAACCGGATTGCGCGGATTCATAACAGCCACGGCTTGCAGTTCTTCCAACGCCTTGAGAAAATTTCCCTTTCCCAGATAGGCCAGCCCGAGATTGATGGCTGCATTTTCACCGTTGTCGTAAAAAAGATCATCCTTGACAATTTTAAACTGCTGAATAGCGCTATCCCAGCGTTTCAACTCAAGGTAGGCAACTCCCAGATCGTTACGGGCAGTGGAAAAACTCGGCTTTAAACGGATAGCTTTCAGAAATTTTGCTTCAGCGAGATCCGGACGCTTTTTTCCGACAAAAGCCATACCCAGATTATAAACGACATCAGGATTCTCGGAATCAAGTTTCTCGGCCTCCGTCAACTCAAACAGAGCTGAAGAGTAATTACGTTCACCAAGATAGGAAAGGCCCATCTGGTAATGATAGGATGCAGGATTAGGCTTGGACGTACTCTGTCCCCGACCGGAGACACATCCGGAAACGTTCAGAAACAGCAGCATTGCAGCTATGGAATAGAAAACCTTTTTCATTTAGAAAGAGACATCCCTGAAGCTTGTCAGCGCCTTGAAGTTCACAAAACGAGCTTGAATCTCTTTGTACTCAAGCCGCTTCATGCGGTTAAGGCTGAAATCCTCAACATTGAAAGAGGCCATAACACTCCCGAAGACGATGGCCTGACGCAGCCCCTCCTCCGACAGGTCGCCCGTATTTGCCAGATACCCCATGAACCCTCCGGCAAACGTATCACCCGCTCCGGTCGGATCAAAAACGTCCTCCAACGGATACGCCGGCGCAGCAAAAACCGTATCGGCGGTAAACATCAGCACGCCGTACTCGCCCCGCTTGACGACCAGTCGCTTGCAACCGAGGGCGATGATCTGCCGCGCCGCCTTCACCAGGTTGGCTTCTCCGGTAAATTGCCGCGCCTCACCTTCGTTGATGACAACGATGTCAACGTTTTTAAGCACTTTCCTCAGCGCCTCCGGCTTTGATGAAATCCAGAAATTCATGGTGTCACACGCCACCAGCTTCGGTTTCCGAACCTGTTCCAGCACCTTCATCTGTAAATCCGGGTCAATATTAGCCAGAAAGAGATATTCCGCATCGCGATAGGATTCCGGCAGTTCCGGTTGAAAATCCATCAGAACGTTAAGCTGGGTGTCAAGCGTCTGGGCTTCGTTCAGATCATACCCATAGCGACCGCTCCAATGAAACGTTTTACCTGGAATACGCTGCAAGCCGGCAGTATCAATGTTGCGACCCTGTAGAAAAGTGACGTGTTCTTCCGGAAAATCTTCGCCGACAACCGCAACCAGTGACACATCGGAAAAGAAGCTGGCAGATGTGGAAAAATAGGTGGCCGACCCACCCAGAACGTTTTCTCCCCTGCCGAAGGGTGTTTCAACCGTATCAAACGCCACGGTGCCGACAACTACAATGCTCATAGACTTCTCCCGATATAAAATAAAGACATAAAATACCACGCAGTATCACGTGAGTCAAAAGGATTGTCGCCAGCCCGGCAACAATGACTTATTGCCGAGTGCCTGACGTATCCAGTCACGGTGACGCTACGGTGTGCTACTCTCCCGCCACCCCGATCGACCAGAGATAATTGACCTGCGCCACACGCAGGTCGCGTTGCGCCTTTGCCAGATTGCTCTTGGCCTGGAGAAGATTCAGCTGGGCATCATCCACTTCGAGCCTGATTTTAACGCCGAATTCATACCCGCTTTCCGCCATCCTGACCAAACGCTCCGCCTGCTTGACCGTACCGGAGAGCGCCTTGAGTATTTCTCCCGCTTCACGGTATGAAAATTCCGCCTGACGGACTTCGAGTGTGATGGAATCCCGTAGCCTAGCCTCTTCGATCCGCTTTGTACGCAGATCGCTTCTGGCCTGGGCGACCTTGCCGTTCGTCCGCAGACCGTCAAAGAACGGGAACGTCACATACAGGCCGACGTTCCACGCCGCCCCGGAAGCATCCAGCGCCGGACCCGGATCGTTCAGGCTTGCCCAGTGCCAGCCCGCCCCCCCTTTCAGGTCAAGTCGCGGTTTATTTTCAGCGGCAGCGATAGTTACCAGTTCGTCATAGATGCCGATGCGCAGCCGCAGGTCGGCAAGTTCCGGGCGGCGCTTTCCGGCGATCTGCATCGCTTCGTCATAACCGGCCGGAAGTAAGAGATCAAGGGGGGGCGTTTCAAGAGTTCCAACCACATCGACCTCTTCCGCACCCATGGCAAGTAAATAACGGAGCCGTTCACGAGCCATGCGCACGCCGTTTTCGGAGCGTATCACCTCCGGCAACGTATTTTCCGCGGCAACTTCAGCCGCAAGCACATCATAATCGGTCGCAACTCCGGCACTGAACTTGCGCGTCGCTTCATCCAGATGCCGCTGCTTTTGCGAGCGGTTTTCCTGCGCCAGCCGGTGTAATTCCCCGGCCAGCTGAATATCGAGATACGCCGCCACAACGTCACGGTACGCAGCCTGCCGGTACAGCCGCAACTGTTCGTCGGCAGTTTTCATCCCGACCTCGGCGGCGCGAATGGCGGCGTTCAATTTCCCCCAGGTATACAGCGGCTGGGAAATCGTCAGATCAACCGCCCGGCCAAACAGCCGCTGGGCAGGATATCCCCCAATCTCACTGCTGCCGTCCTTAGATGCCTGAACCGTGCCGTTAAGAGACAATTGCGGCAATGCAGCCGCCCGTTCCTCGACGTATTTCCCCTGGACATACTGGGCATACTCGCGCGCCTTCTCGATATCGCGGTTCTTTTCCATTGCAATGGAGATCGCCTGCTCAAGCGTCAGCACGCGCGTTTCGGCACTGCAAATCGCCGGTAGCAGTGCGATAATAACCATCAATACACATTTCATCTACGGCACTTCTCCTTTCAAACAACGACTCATCTCACTCCCCATGCACGTGTCCACCTTTCCATTTCCGTTGCAACCATCCGCCGAAGTCGTCCATCAACGTGTACATAACCGGCACCACCAGCAGCGTCAGCAGCGTTGAGGTCAACAGTCCGCCAACCACGGCACGGGCCATGGGGGCACGTCCTTCGGCTCCGGCGCCGATGGCGAGAAAGAGCGGCATCATGCCGAAGATCATTGCCAGTGTCGTCATGATGATCGGCCGCAGACGGGTTCGCCCGGCGAGAATGACCGCTTCGCGTCGCGCCATGCCGTCCCGCCGCTGGAGCACCTTGGCGTAATCGACCAGCAGAATGGCATTCTTGGTCACCAGCCCCATCAGCATGATCAGACCGATCAGCGACATGATGTTGACTGTGTCGCCGGTCAGCTTGAGCATACCTGCCATACCGACAATGGCGAGCGGCAGGGAGAGCATTATGGCGAGCGGTTCGAAGAACGATTCGAACTGGGCAGCCAGAATCAGATAGACGAACAGTACCGCCAGCAGCAGCGATTCTCCCATGTAGCCAAACGATTCGGCCATATCCTCGGCTTCTCCTGACAGGTTGATATAGTAACCGGGAGGCATGTTGATCCGCTTGGAAGCATCTTCCACGTACTTGGCAGCCGTGCCGACCGGCAGCCGGTCCAGGTTGGCGCTCACGGTGACCTGCCGGGCCAGATCACGCCGGTTGATCTCCGTCGGAGACGCAGCCACCACAGTGCTGGTGAAACTGGATATCGGCAGCAACTTGACGCCGCCGTTGCCGTCGGGAACCGACACCTTCAAATCGAGAACTTGCGACGGATCCTGTCGCAGAGCAGCCGGAAGACGTACGCGGAGATTAACCGCATCCCCATCCTCATCTTCATAGGTAGAAATCGCTTCCCCCCCTACCAGCCGGCCGATTGCGCCGACAATATCGCTGGTAGTCACACCTGCCGACAGCGCTTTATCCCGATCAACCCGCAAGCGATACTCAGGAATGTCATTCTCCAGTGTCATGGAAATATCGACAATGCCCCGTACCTTGTAGAGTTCCTCCTTCAAACGCGCACCAAGCTGTTTGAGAACTACCAGATCATCTCCTTTAAGATTAACGTTGAGCGGTTTCTGCGCCCCGCCGATCTGCCCGACCTCCTCGATAGAGAAGGTAATTCCTGCCACTTTCTGCAGCCGTTCCCGCACTTCCCGTTGCAGGAGGAACTGGTTCTTGTTCCGCTTGTTCCGCTCCTTGAGTTTCACGTAGAGCAGACCGTCCCGCACCGTGCCGCTGTCACCGGCGCCGATGGTGGCATAGGTGTGGTCAACCTCCGGCGCTGTTTTCACAGCGGCCAGCACGGCATTCATTCGGTCTTCGGTTTCAGCGATTGACGCATCGGGAGCGGTTTTGAAGGAGACCTGAAACTCTCCCTTATCTTCCGGAGCCATAAATGATGATTCCAGGGTGCCGAAGATCATGATCCCGGCAATAAACGCGATACCGGCAAGCGCCATAACCGTTTTACGGTGGTCAAGCGCCCAGGCAATGGCACCCCGGTATTTGTCGGCGGTTTTGTCAAACCAGACATTAAATAGTTCCAGATAGCGGGCAATACCTTTGCGTTTTCCCTGCAAATGAATCGAGGGATCATTCCAGCGGGAAGAGAGCATCGGATCGAGGGTGAATGACACAAAAAGCGACACCAGCACGGCAAAGGCAACGCTGATACCGAACTGGTAGAAGAACCGTCCGACGATCCCCTTCATGAATGCCACCGGGATAAATACGGCAATGATCGACATGGAGGTGGCGAACACCGCCAACCCTATCTCGGACGTGCCGAAACGGGCCGCTTCCATATGATCTTTCCCCATCTCCAGATGACGGACGATATTCTCCCGCACCACGATAGCATCATCGATCAGCATGCCGATGGCCAGGGAAAGGGCCATCAAGGTCATGACGTTGAGCGTCATGCCGAGCGCATTCATGATAATAAATGAGGAAATGACCGAAATAGGGAGTGTCACCCCAGTTATAACGGTCGACCGCCAGGAGTTGATGAAGCAGAATACGATCAGCACCGTCAGGAGACCGCCGATAAGCAGTGTTTCTTTGACATCGGCCAGGGATTCGCGGGTCATGATCGAGCCGTCACGCACCAGCGACAACGTCACGCCGGGAGGCAACTCCTTCTGCACCTTGACCATTACCTTTTTGACCGTATCGACCAGCTCTACCTGATTACCACCCGACTGTTTGTAGATATCAAGGCCGATGGCCGGTTTGCCGTTCACCAGCGCCAGCTTGCGCTTCTCTTCGATGCCGTCGCTTATCCGGGCGACTTCACCCAGGGTAATCGGGCGTCCGTTCCGCTGTGCCACGGTCATGCTGCGATACTGGTCGGCCCGGTCCGGTTTCCCTTCTATGCGGAGCGGATATTCTGCGGTCCCTTTGGTAATACGTCCGAGCGGAGTATTGGTGTTCTCGGAACGAATGCCGGCGACAATATCGTTGACCCCGAGCTTGAGCGAGTCAAGCCTGACCGGATCGAGATCAACGTTGACTTCGCGCTTCTGCCCGCCAACCATATCAACTTTGCCGACACCGGCAACGCTCTCAAAGCGTTTTTTTACTTTTTTCTCGACCAGCGTCGTCAGCTCGCGCGGCGACAGGGTTGTCGATTCGACCGCCAGCGCCGCAATCGGCGCCGCATTGAAGTCCAGTTTCTGAATGATCGGTTCGTCGATGGCGGTCGGCAACGTACCGCGAATGGAAGAGATTTTGGCCCGTACCTCCTGGGCCGCATCGTTGACCTTTTCCTCAAGCCGAAACTCAACCACAACCGTTGAGACCCCCTCACGTGAGGTGGAGAAAACATGCTTTACCCCGGCGATCTGATTGACCGCCTCCTCGATACGCTTGGAGAGTTCACGTTCAACCGTTTCCGGAGACGCCCCGGAAAACGTGGTAACAATAGAAACAATCGGAAACTCCACGTTGGGAAACATCTCAACCGAAAGACGGCGGTAGGAAAAAATTCCAAGGACGACCAGGGCCAGGATCATGACCGTGGCAAAGATCGGACGTTTTATGGATGTGTTGGAAAGAATCATGGTAATTCCTTGTTCTTATTTTACCAGCGGAGCGGTCGCGACGGCAACTTTATCGCCATCTTTCAGGTTGAAGCCGCCACGGATAACGTATTGTTCACCTGGTTTGAGCCCGGAAACAACCTCTACCTTATCGCCATTAACGCCGCCGCTCACTATCTCCCGTTTACGAACCGCCCCATTTTCTACGACAAACATGCTTCCTTTTTTTGTCACGGTATCAAAAGCGCCAACCGCGCTACGCGGCACTTGCAGCACCTGTGGACGGGTTCCGGTCACGATGCGCCCTTTTGCAAAAAGCCCTCCTTTAAGATTTTCCGGCACGTTACGCACCTCGGCGATCACTTTCAGCGAACGATCCGCAGAAGAAAGTTCCGGGTTGATATACATAACCTTTCCGGAGAATGTATGACCGGGCTGGGAATCTACCGTAAACTCCAGCGACTGGCCAACCTTGACCCGCCCGGAGTCAGCCGACGATACGGTTACGGTAAGATTGAGCAGCCGATTATCCACAATCCGGAAAATCGGCTTGGCAGCGGCGGCATCGCTGGCCAGATCGCCAACATTGACATCACGCAGGGCAACAATTCCGTCAATTGGTGCAACAACCATCCCCTTTGTCTGCCGGGCAACTCCCTGGCGTGCCTCTTCTTCGGCAACGTGGATCTGTGCCGCAGCCACACCTATTCTCGCTTTGGCAGCTTCCACTTCGCTGCGGGCGTCATCAAGCGCCTGCTCGGTTGCCAGTCCGGATTCCTTCAGCTTGATGAGACGGGACAGCTCACGATCGGCGCGGTTTGCCGCAACCTGTGTCTGAACCAGATTCGCTTTGGTGGAGATAATTCCCGCCTCGGCCCGCTTCACCTGTGCTTCGGTTTCTGCAACGTCGATACGGACCAGCGGTTGTCCTTTCGTAACATGGACCCACTCGGATACCATGACCTGTTTGACCAACCCCGGGATCTGTGTTTTTACGTCTACGGAAAACTTCGGTTCCAGGCTGCCGGTTACCTCGATACCATCAGACACACCGGAGCGCACCGCGGAACAGACTTCTACGGCCACCGGTGGCTTGACAACCTGATCGGCGTTCTTTCGTGCATCATTCTTTCCACAGGCACAGAGGCTTGAAAGCATCGTCACCCAAAAAATAATTATCACCATCGATTTCATTTCAAACTCCTTGTTCGTGCTGACGCTGCAGAGTAAAGTCGTCCTGGCAAGACCTGGCAATGCCTTCAAAGACCAACTCCAGCATCCGGGTCATCGAAACGCCATTAATTCGGGGATTGCTCCGGCAGAGCTGCTCCTCGATAGCGATGCTGAGACAGGCAGTGATTGTCCAGACGATATCGAGTACGTTTCCCGGTTTTATTTCACCTTGAACGAGACCCTCCTCGACAAGCCCTTTGATTTCATCCAGCACCCGGTCATAATACTGCTCCAGGTTAAATGACGGCGCCCCTTGAGGGGGGCCGTAGTAGATCGCGTAGCAGAGTTTAACAAGCGACAGTTGTTCGACATAGCTGGTAAAAAGCCCTTCACAGAAGTGGATGACTCGCTGGCGAACCGTACCGGAAAAGCTGGTAAGATCGGTAAGTATCGTTTCGAACCGGGCATAGGATTCTTCCATCAACTTCAGGTACAATCCTTCCTTACTTTTGAAGTAGTAATAGAGTACCGGCTTGGTAACATATGCTGCTTCGCACAGTTCACGCACCGAAGTTCCGGCGTACCCGCGACGGGTAAATTGATCAAGGGCAGCAATCATCAGGCGTTCTCGTGCGTCAACCGGCGGAATAAGGGGGAGGGATTGGATTTTCATGATTCATAACTCTCGTTTTTTATATACCTACCGATAGGTAGATATATAAAAAACGACGTAATGTCCACCCTTTTCCTGATCGAAATACCGACGTATCAGGAAAAGGGTGAAAAAAAGAGGGAAATTTCACCTATGTGCGGGAAAATCAGGATAACGGCTCTTTAGCGGATTGCCCGTGATCTGGTTCGCAGGCACCTGCTTTCCGGTTAAGCGAGTTGAATACCATGTCCAGAACACTCTTCTGCCGTGCTTCAAATTTATTCAGCACGGCAAGACAGGTGCCCATTGGACACACTTTATGCAGGAAATCCGCATCCCTGCCCGAAAGAATAACGATCCGGTTTTTGTCCATCCCGGCACTCACGGCAAAATTAAGAAGTTTGATGCCGTCCATAGCCGGCATCTCAAGATCGATCAGCATCAGATCATAGCCGCCACCTTTAATAAAATGGAGCGCCGACATGGGATTATTGCAGATTTCCACTTCAAGCAGCGGGAAATTGCCGGCTATATACGCTCCCAGAAAGCGGGTGAAGGCTGGATCATCATCAATTAGCAGTATTCTTCCCATGTCCATAAGTATAGCGTATTCGGTGGGGAGGTGAAATAGAAATGATACAGATGCCGACTACTTTATCAGCCGGGTCGCGCTCCGCAGAACCGAAAAAGGTACTTCGATGCCGATCCCACGGGCATGGCGCAGGTTGATAATCAGGTCAATCCGGTTGGGCCGAACCAGGGGAAGAAACTCGGTTTTTGCCCCCTCCAGTATCCGGACTGCCATCTCCGCAGCCAGATAACCCTGCTCCTGCGGGTTGATTTCAAGCGACACAACCGCACCTTTCTCGGCTCCATCCGGCATGGTTGAGGCGACCGGAATTTTTTTTGTTTTAGACCGTGCGATAATGTGATCGAACTGTTGTCCGAAAAGACTCCCCTCCGTAACCACTATGGCTTCACACTTGTCAAACATCTTGTTCAGTTCCGCGTCAAGGGTTCCAGCGGAAGAGACACTTCCTTCCAATACGGTAACCCCGAGTTGGGCGGCAAATTTTTTCACATCGTCAAGCTGCTGCTGAGAGCCGAATTCACGGGGCGAGTAGAGTACACCGATCCGCTGACACGGACGTATGCCCAACAGCGTTGTAAGCAGGGTTACCATCGATACCCGTGAACTGACGCCACAGACCCCCTTGACCGGTTGCTCGGAGGCGAAAACGTCGACTGAGACAACCGGAATTCCGACAACTTCGCGCACTGCCACCAACGAAGCCGAAGCGCCATAGGTCACAATCAGATCGGGGCGGGAGCTGTTTAGCTTGTGAACTTCAGCAGCCCAGGCAAGGGGATCGGAACTGGATGGCTGGAGGATGATTTCCGTAGAAGGAGTCTTGTAACCTTGAGCGGCAATCGATGTGACAAAAGCGCGATGCGCATCACGGTAGCGCGGCTGATCACTGCTCATGATGACGGCAATAGTCGTGACAGACGACCACACCGGGGTAACCAGCGGCACAAAAACAGACAGAAATAACATTATTGTGACAAGACAAAACTTCATGGTCATCTTCACCGGTAAACCATTAAAACGTCTGTTCGCTTCACAAAGCAAAGAGTACATTCAATTCAAAATCAAAAGAATGCGCACGTGCAGAGATGAAGTGCAGTTTTCATGCCACATGGCATTAGAACAGGTATTTAGATCGGTTGGTGAAGGAGTTGCGCTGGCGGAAAATAAAGCCGGAAAGCAGTAGAATAGCGGCTATAACACTCATATTGTTTGCGACAACCCTCATTGAATCGACAGGTTCTCCAACAACTTTTTCCAGGTCGGCGGCGGTGATTACCAGCATGTTTGTCAGTGTATTCACCACTTCAAAAGTGTTGTAACCGAGGAGCAGATACCATGTCAGGCTTTGACACTTCATGAGTCCCAGAAACAGGTAAAGACAGATGAGGCTGTCACAGAACACCAGGATGGCAGCCGTTGTATCGTGATAGATAACGCCAAAAAAGGGAATCGGGTAACCATAACTGGAAACCGTCAACAGAAAAAAGAACAGGTACAGTCCGCTGAGCAACGTCATCGCCAGCGGTCGGCGCAGCTCGTGCCCATCATGAATATCGCTATCTTCCATATCGTACCCGCTCCGATCCGGCCCGAAACATCACGATTTCTTTGTTTTCCGCATATCACTGACGGCAACGCAGACAAAAATGACCAGCAGAACAAATCCGCAAAAAATCCAATCCGCGGTACTGAAACCAAACATTGTCAACTCCTTTTGAACGCTTCTGCCGCTTCGGCCAGCAAACCTATTTCCTGATAGCAGGTTCCGAGCAGGTAGTACACCTCTTTCAAGGGGAACTGTTCGGCGAATATCGCATCGCCCAACACATCGTTAATAATTGCAACGGCATCATTGCCAAAACCGTCGTGGTGCAGCTCAACAGCAATCGAAATCGCCGTCAGGTAGTCCAGTGGCGGTACCATCGGGACTTTCCCCGACCGTATTCCGGTAAGCCGCGCTTCGACCCGTGCCCGCTCCGCCGGTTTCAGCAGCGAGATGAGCCCGCTCCAGATTTCAGCAGCCGGTTCGTATCGCCCTAGCACGTACAATATCTCACCATATTCATAAGCCGCATGATGATCGCCGGGATTACGGTCCAGCGCAGTTTTCAGATGTTTTTCGGCGGCGTACCAGCAGGTCACGGCAAACTGCATGCTGGACAAACGGGAACCCTTGTCCACATACGCTCTCGCAATTTCCACCGGCAATGCCGCATTATCCGGATCAAGCAGCGCCATGATCTTGAGAAAACTTATTTTGCGGTCCAGATACGGGGTATCAACCTCTTTGGCTTCGAGCATTATTATCTGCCCCCCCAGCTCGGAGACAATGTGCGGATATGCATCTTTCAACAGGGCTGCGTATCCGGCAGCATCGACGCAGTCAGGATTGAGCCGCAGAGCTTGATAAATACCGCGCCCGACCATATCATAGTCGGGCCCGCCACATGGATCCAGCACGGCGAAATCCTCTTCCAGAAGCGGGATGGGGGGCTTGCCCTCCCATGAAATTGCAACCCGTCCATCTCTACCGTTCAGCTGGTAACCGTGCGGCGGAGTAAAATAGGTGATTCCGGCCAATGGCGTTGGTTGTGGCTGCTGCTTCATCGTCATTTGTCCTCTTTATTCACGCGTAATACGACACCGGCTGGAATGCACCGAAACCGGTAATGTTTGCCGGGATAATTGCGGCCAGTGACGATGATAAGCGGGTTGCAGACGCATTTCGATCATCATGGGGAAGCCCGGTTTCAAGTTGCCTGCCGGTCACCGCAGGCTCGCCGTAGGCACGCTGTACGTCACGGGCCACGATGCTGTCCGCCCCGTTTGTTGGTTCAATGGCGCCGGACGGCTGCGCTGTCGGAGTTGATGGTTCCGCCGTTGTTTCCTGTTTCTGACCGGCCTCCAGCATCTGGGCGGCTGCCTGCGCCGCCACCGCGCGATCCTGGGGTGACGGGTCGATCGGAGCCAATGCGGCCCGTATGACCTGCTGCATCCTGCTGATGGTTTCCTGAGGCGTTTTGCCGGGAGAAACAGAAATCGGCACCTCACCGCCGGTAATATAACTTTTGCCATCCGGACCGAGCGTGTACGTATAGGAAATCGGGCCGGTCATTGTGCCACCGGCAGATTTGTGGGCAGCTTCGTGAGCCTTGACCTTCTCCTCTGAAGCTTTCAGTTCCTTGATGACCGCCTGAATCTGCAGATCCTGCTCTTCCTGCGTGTCTCCTGCCGGTACCGTACCACTTGCAGGTTTTCCTGCAGCGCCGGCCCCATGATTTTGCTGCGTACTTCGTAAGTAGGGCCTGAATTCGTCTACCGATCGTTCCGACGGCTGCAAACCTTTCTGTTCCAGGGCGCTTGCAGCAGATATCCCCCCGGAAGCGGCATCAGCGTTTAAGCCGAATGGCGTTCTCTGTAATTCTCCCGCACTCCTTACCGTTGTGACGCCTGAAACCCAAGGTTGACGGTATGTCGATCCGACCGGTTCCATCTCAATAAAACCTTATATAACCTTGACTTGAAGCCATTTACAAATTATAAACCCTGATATAAAGCAGGGTGCCTTGCAGAATCACGCATAGCACCTGCTGTTTAAGAATACATTGAACTGCCCGCAAAAACAAATAAGAAATCTTGGCGAGAAGACCAGCGCTGTCTTGAAAAAGAAGTGACACCGGTATGAGGACAACACGAGGTCGCTGACATCAATAATGGTATCCATCTCACCAGAAAGGTGGCGTAATCATGCCATACGACCGAAGCGAAAGAAAAAATCATTTTCTGATGATGCTGTATCAAATGGAAAAAAGAGTGGCTGAATGCGAAGCGGACAACTCTAAGGACGACGCTTTTCGCCAGGAACAGGTCACATTTCATCAAGAACTCGCCGACGGATACATGCAGGGGCTATTGGAATTTTTCTCTCAGGACGAACTTAACAAAATGCGCAAAGAGCTCCGTAAGCATGTGCGAAAATTGACATAAACCAGCACCATATCGCGGGAGAGTCCGGACGGACGACAAGCCATTAGTTTTACATGGCAGTATGATAAAATAGACATAAACAAGGGGTCAGCATTTAGCTGACCCCTTGTTTATTTTGGTGGAGATGAAGGGATTCGAACCCTCGACCCCTGCCTTGCGAAGGCAATGCTCTCCCAGCTGAGCCACAGCCCCAGCACCCTTATTCGACTAAATAATTGTAGTTACTCTAACAGCGGCAACATTATTGTAAATACAACACCTCGCTCTTTATTGCAAGCATCTATCGAACCAAAATGATTAAGGATGATCCGATTCGCAATCGCCAGGCCGAGTCCGGTGCCATGATGCTTGGTTGTAAAAAAAGGTTTGAATATTTGCGGCAGCATCTCTTTTGGAATGCCTCCACCGGTATCCTCAATACTCACAATTACCGTCTTTTTGCCACTCGATACTTTTTCAAGCGTCAGGGCAAGCTCCCCACCTTCAGGCATGGCATCACAGGAGTTCAGAATCAGATTGAGAAAAACCTGCTTAAGCTGGTGTGCATCACCGGAAACCATCCAGGGAGGGGATTCGCTGGAAAATGAGATTTTAATATTATGATCCTCGAACGTGGCCGCACAACTTGAAAGGCAATCACGGATAATTTCCTCCAGGTCGCAGGAAGTGAAACAGATGGTTGGCTTGCGCGAAAAAGCCAGAATTTCAGCCAGCATTTTTTCCAGCCGCCCGACTTCCGAAACGATGGTATCGGCATAGCGACGCTCCCGCGTCTCGGCGGGGAGTGACTTGAGCAGCCGCCCGGCAAAACCTCCAATGGTAATAAGCGGATTTTTCAGCTCATGCGCCAGGTTTGCCGCCATCTCTCCAATGGCCGCCAGACGTTCGCCATGCAGCAGGCGCTCACGGGCATCTCGAAGGTTCAAATGGGCATCTTCGATACGATTGTACAGCATCGAATTTTCAATCGCCATACCGGCCTGATTGGCAAAGAGCTGAAGAAAGTGCAGATTGTCATTCGATATTTCACGGCCGGAATCCGGATTATCCACAACGATCACGCCAATAGCCGTTTCACGAGCGACAAGGGGGGCCGCTGCAAACGACCCCGTGCACAAGTGTCCGACAAAGTGGCAGGTTTGACACTTTCTGCAGACGTCGTCATCGGAGTGGCAGACGCTCCGTTCCGAGACAATTTGATGTATCATCGGACAGGCAGTGTCAATTTCAATACGTGTCAGGCGTACCTGCAGGCAAAATTCAGCGGATCGCTGTCGCGAAATTATCTCATCGCTTATATCCCACCGGCTTCCAAGAGCATCACGACCGCCAACAATCTGCAACCCTTCGGACAGCTGGCGGGTCACACCCAGCATGCCTTGCAGAACGTTGGATTTTTCGTTACGCATAAACAGAATGGCGCGTTCGAAGAGGTTGGATGAGGGGGTGGTAATTGCGGTAAGAATCAGGTGCGTAAGCTTGTTAAGACGAATGGTGGAAAGCATGGTATTACTGAACTGATACAGTAGCGTCAGTTCTGACAGACGATTATCGGCTTCAGGATGTTGTAACGGTTCATGAACACGCATGTCTGATCCTGTTTGTCATCAACTTTTCAGGTAGGTGAAACTAAATCCGGCGTTCCTTTTCCTCGGCAGCCATCTTGCAATCAATACATTGGGTGGTCACCGGTCTCGCTTTAAGGCGGGCCTCGCCAATTTCTTCTCCACAATCTTCGCAAATACCGAACTCATTGGATTCAATACGGTCAAGAGCATCTTTAATCTTGTTGATCAGCTTCCGCTCCCGGTCCCTGATACGTAACTCGAAGTTGCGATCCGACTCCTGCGTGGCACGATCTGTCGGGTCAGGAAAGTTGGAAGCTTCCAAAGTCATCTCCGTAACGGTCTTCCCGGCCTCACCCAGTAATGTCTTAATTTCTTCATTTAATATATTTTTGAAATAATCCAGTTTTTCCTGTTCCATGGCCAGCTCCCCGATTTCTGAATAAACTGTGCGATTTTAGTGAGAATTACGCAACAAGTCCAGAAAAAAAACGGGCCGGCAGATCGCCGGTTTTCCGGTTCATTTTACAAAACTATTACACTTGTTTCGGCTGTTGTCCTGCTATTATAGCGTGAAAATTAATTATAAGGGAGACAATTGGTGCAGCCACTGCAAATAGGAAAGTACTCGGTTCGCTATCCGCTTATCCAGGGAGGCATGGGAGTTCGGATTTCTGCCGGTCGTCTGGCCGGCCATGTTGCAAAAAGCGGCGGCGTCGGACTGGTTGCGGCCGCCGGCATAGCTCTCAACAGCGGACTCTATGATGGCAGAAACTTTTTCCAGGCTGAGACAGAAGCATTTAAAGCCGAATTACGTAAGGCATACGAAATAGCCCCCGACGGAATTATCGGTGTCAATGTAATGGTTGCCCTTTCCGATTTCGAGCCACTCGTCAAAGCTGCCATCGACGGAGGCGCCAAGATAATCGTATGCGGAGCCGGCCTCCCTATGGGCCTTCCGGAACTGACAGCCGATCACCCGGATGTAGCACTGGTACCGATTGTTTCCTCGCTTCGGGCTGCCCAGCTTATTGTCCGCAAGTGGCGAAAAGCCTATAACCGACTTCCGGATGCGGTCGTGGTGGAAGACCCGGATACAGCCGGCGGACATTTAGGTGAAAAGATGGAGAATATCGGCACCGGCGAGTATGACCAGTACGCAACAATTCGTGATATCAAGGCATATTTTCGTGACGAGTGTGGTGCAAATATACCGGTGATTGCCGCCGGGGGAATTTGGGACCGGGCCGACCTGGAACATGCCCTCGCTGAAGGAGCAGACGGAGTTCAGATGGCCAGCCGGTTTGTCTGCACTGAAGAGTGCGATGCCAGTGACGAGTTCAAGCAGCGCTATATCGACTGCACCGCAGAGGATATCGGCTTGATCATGAGTCCGGCCGGACTACCGGGGAGGGCGATTTTAAGTAACAAGGAGAATATTCGCCAATACGATCTCGACCATCACACCGCCTGCCGAATGGGTTGTCTCAAAAAATGTTCCTACAAGGAATCGGGCGAACGTTTCTGTATCGTAACGGCCCTGGATCGTGCCCAGCGCGGAGATGTTGAAACCGGCATGGTTTTCTGCGGAACCAACGCCTGGAAAGCCGACCGGATCACAACCGTACAGGCCATTTTTGACGAACTTTTTGGGGACGTACCGGAAAAATAGTGAACACTAAAATGAATAGATATGAACTCTCTCCTGAAACTTCTTAATTCTCCCCAGAAAGAAGCGGTGCTGCACGGCGAAGGACCGCTACTGATCCTTGCCGGTGCCGGGTCGGGCAAAACCCGCGTCATCACGCATCGCATCGCCCATCTGGTCCGTGAGCGGGGCGTCCGCCCCTGGAACATCATGGCGGTAACATTCACCAACAAGGCAGCCAAAGAGATGGCCGAGCGGGTCGGAAAGTTGCTGGGTGGAGGGGATCTACCGCTGATAGCCACCTTTCATGCGGCCTGTGGCCGCATTCTGCGCCGCGACGTTCACCATCTCGGTTTCCAGTCGTCGTTTACAATATATGATGATCGTGACAGCGAACGGCTTCTGAAAGATATCATCGCCGAGATGGATCTCGATGAAAAACGGTTTGCCGTCAAAGCTGTTTCGGGGCGGATCGATGACTTCAAAAACCGTGGGCTCTTTCCTGAGGATATCGGTTCCATCCCTCCGGGCGATGTCTACAACCGGAAAGTGGTCGAGGTTTATGCTGCCTATCAGGAACGCCTTAAAAAGTGCAACGCCCTTGACTTCGGTGACATGATGATTCAGACCGTGCGGCTCCTGAGCCGTTTTCCCGAGGTCTGCAGCTTCTACCGGGAACGGTTCCAGTGGCTGCTCGTGGATGAATACCAGGATACCAATCCGGTACAGTACCAGTTGATCCGGCTGCTGGCGGGAGAGCGTAACAATCTCTGCGTAGTGGGAGACGACGATCAGTCGATCTACTCGTGGCGCGGGGCTGACATCCGCAACATCCTCGAATTCGAGAAGGACTTCCCCGGTGTCAGGATCATCAGACTGGAACAGAACTACCGTTCCACCGCAACCATTCTGGCGGCAGCCGGTGAAGTGGTCAGACAGAACTTCGGGCGCAAGGGTAAGACTCTCTGGACTGAAAACCCGAAAGGCGAACCGATTCGCTATGAACGGGTCGAGTCGGACCGGGAAGAAGCCCGCTTCATCAGCCGCGAAATCGGCCACTTGCGGAGCAGCGGCATCCCGCTGGAGGAGATGGCGGTTTTTTACCGCACTAATGCCCAGTCCCGGCTGATCGAGGAAGCACTGGTCGGCAGTGCACTCCCCTACCACATTGTCGGAGGCGTCAGATTTTACTCCCGCATGGAAATCAAGGATATTATGGCCTATTTACGGGTTCTGGATAATCCGGCCGATGAGGTTTCTCTGAAGCGGATTATCAATGTCCCGGCACGGGGCATCGGCGCCACAACCGTGGATAAAATATCCGCTCAGGCGGCCCGGAACGGGGGCACGTTTCTCGATGCCCTGCAGGACGCCACCCGTGATGGGCTGCTCAGCGCCTCTCCCCGTGGCAAGATAACTGTTTTTATCGCACTGCTGGAACGCTTCCGGAAAGTTGCCGCCAGCAGTAATCTGGCGGAATTGGCCCGGTCGGTGATGCAGGAAAGCGGCTATCTGGATCGCTTGAAGCATAGCCGTGATGAAGATGATGCCGAGCGTTTGGAGAACCTGAATCAGCTTCTGGCCGCCATCGAGGAATTCAACACTAAGAACCCCGAAGCAGGACTCTCCGATTTTCTGGAGCAGGTATCGCTCGTGTCGGACCTGGAGCAGGGAGAGGTTGGTCAGCCATCCGTCACCTTGATGACCCTCCATGCTGCCAAGGGATTGGAGTTCAAGGCGGTTTTCATGATCGGCATGGAGGAGCGTCTCTTCCCGCATGTACGTTCTCTGGACGACCTGGACGGCATGGAGGAGGAACGACGGCTCTGCTACGTCGGCATGACCCGTGCCCGCGAACGTCTGTACCTGCTGAATGCCCGCCGGAGATATCTGTTCGGCCAGGAACAGGGCAATCTCCCGTCGCGGTTTATCAAGGATATTCCACTGGAATTGCTGGATGACGGAGGAGGGCTGGACTGTCGCAGGGGCGAGAGTGCGCCCCGCCCGGACTCGAACACGCAACAACCGTACTACAGAACGACCCGGCGAGCCACCCCTGCAGCGTCACCCGCTCACAACCTGTCTGCCATCGCCGACGCCTTCAACGACGAAATCGAAATCGTTCCGGAGCCGCCCGATGAGCAGGACGGGGTCTATATCGGCATGCGGGTGCGTCACGGCAAATTCGGGGTCGGCACGGTCAGAAAAGTCGAGGGAGAGGGAGAAGGACAGAAAGTGATCGTCTGGTTCAACTCGGTTGGGCCGAAAAAACTTATGCTGAGGTTCGCCGGGCTTGAGCGGGCATAGTGAGCTACTTTCGGAAAAACCAATGACCCGCAGACCCGAGTCCCTTACATGTAATTAAGTAACGACATTCCCTGAATCTTTGCCGTTGTGGCAAGAGCGGCGTTATAGGCGGTCTGCTGCTGGCTTAATTCAACGCCGAGCTTGGCATAATCGACATTCTGTACGTTGCTCGCTATTGCAAGCAGGGCATTCTTGCTGTTGTCATTAAGCGTTAACATGTTGTCAAGCCGTGTCGTTCGCGACAGCACGTCGCTAACAGCGTTATTCAATTGCTGGGCACCCGCCTGAAGATCAATTGCCCCTCGTGATATTGCAGACACATTGCTCGGCGTAGAGTTGTCTCCTACCGCTGCAATAAGGTTATCGAACGTTGCCAGGATATCGGTGGAACCGTAACTGGGGCTGGAACCGCTGCCTTTAAGAATCCGGTCACCGGTGACGTTAAGAGAAATAGTGGAATTCTGGCTGATTTCAATTCCGAGCTGGGTGCTGTCACCGGTATACGTATTATCATTTTGATTGAACGGACGGGTAGTATTGCTGGCGCCACCAAAAATGTACTGATCACCATATTGCGTATTGCCCAAATCAACCATCTGCTTTTTCAATTCAACCAGCTGGTCGTGAGCACTCTGCCGGATACTCGCATCTGCACTTCCGGAGTTCATGCTCCCGGCAACTTTTTCGGCCAGGTTAATGATGTCGGACATTCCGGTCAGGGCTGTACTGGTATAATCCAGCCAGGATGTTGCTTTGCTGATGTTGCTGGCATACTGATCCGACGATTTCAGCTTGTCGCCGATATCCACAAGCAACCGTGCTGCAATCGGATCGTCGCTCGGCGTATTGACGTTCTTTCCGGATGAGGTCAAATCCTGCAGTTTGGCAAGCCTGGCCGCTCCCTGCTGAAGATTATAAATGGCGTTATTAGATGACATATTTTGGGTTACGCGCATACATGTTCTCCTATCGGATCAAGCTAAGAGCCATATCCATCATATCGGTGGCAGTTGTAAGCACTTTGGCCGATGCCTGATATGAACGTTGGTATTTCATAAGGTTGGACAGTTCCTGGTCCAGTGATACGCCGGAATTGGAATCCCTGAGGGTCGTCAACTGCTTGGTAAAAGCTGCATCCTGGGTTACAACCGTTTTGCTGGCCTGAACATCCAGCCCGACCTGACTCACGAGGTTGCTGTAAAAACTGCTGAATGTAGAGGTAGCTGACCCTGATGGTACGGTTAAGCTACTGGTGAGCTGAACCATGGCAAGTGCATTGCTGTTGTCGCCCGGAGTGCCAGCACTCCCTGAAGCAGCGATAGTTGCAGTTGTTAATCCGGCGGCGATTGAAAAGCGTGCTGCTGAACCGTCAACCGTTGCAGAAGCGGTGAAGAAGTCCTGCCCCGTCGCACCGGTAGGAGTGAAGCCAGCCGCATGCTGGGTATTTACCGCGTCTGTTACGGATTTAGCTAAAGTGTCCACCTGACTCAGGTAGCCGGGGATAATCGTGTCGCGCATTTGGAGAGTAGCCCAGAGCTGACCGCCGTCCTGCCCCGAGTAGACTGAGTTGTCAATCGTTGTTGTTGAACCATAGGCATCATGTGCCGTCACCGTGTAGTTACCTGACGGTGGAGCGGAAGCGACGGAAAGAGATCCGGCATCGGCACCTTTGACCAGATAATAGTTTGTGTTTCCCTTTGCTAAATAAATATCCGTCGTACCGTCGCTATTTTCGGTATATTTAAAGCCCAGCTTTTGGGAAAGATCACTCACCAGCTGGTCGCGTTGATCCTTGATCTCATTGGCACTTCCACTCACCGTTGCTGCGCCCTTGATCTGCTGATTAAGTTGCGCAATGTTGGTAAGGGTGCTGTTGATGCTGTCAGTCAGCGGAACAAGTGAGCTATTCTGGGTGGCGGCGGCATCGGTGAGACTCTTGCTGACTGAATGAAAATTATCCGTCAGAATCTGGGCTCTGGTCATAACTACCTGGCGCTCTGAAGTGCCGCCAGGATTCAGGGTAACATCCTGCCAGGCACCGAAAAAATTGGAAATGGCAGCCCCGAGGCCGTCATTGGCGACTTCGTTGAACGTCGGTTCAACCTGTTGGAGTACGGTTGATTTCTGCGTGTCATATCCCTGTGATGTCCCGGCATTTACCAGTTGCTGCTGCATCAGGCTGTCGTAGTAACGGGTAATCGACGCAACCTGGACTCCGGAGCCAAGAGGATAACCGTCGTGTGTGGTCGGAGGAGCGTTCTCAAGCTGAACCGTCTGACGGGAGTAGCCGGCAGTATTCACGTTGGCAATATTTTCAGCCGTTACGTCGGTTGCAATCTGATAGGCGTTAAGGCCGCTGCTTGCCGCCGTGATTACTGCGGAAAGTCCCATTTCATGCCTCCATGTTGATCATGATGGCACTGGTCCGGCGTTTCTGATACCCGCCGGAAGAACCATACACATTCGACTGATTGACCAGCCGGGTGATGAGAGTAAGTGTTGTTGAAACCGTCGAAGCGAATCTTTCGGCAATCTCGCGGTTTAATGCAGCAACCTGCTGAATTTTATCGGCAGTGGTTTTCATATGCTGCTGCTTCGCAAGCAACTCCTTGAGCCCCTTTTTCCCCAGTCGTTCTGCTACGGCGCCGAATGCAGCATCAGCGGCAAGTCCTTCACGTACAGCCACGACGGATACTGCATGCTTCAGCAGGTGGGCTTGTTCGGCGATTTTTTTGATAAGTTCTTCCTTGGCGTTATTGGAATCGGCCATTGCGGTGATATCGACAGCGCCCATTTGGACGGTTTCCCGTTCAAGAACCGCAAGTAACGCATCCATGTGACCGGCCTGGACAGAAGCAGCTTCGATCAGTTTTTTCAGTTCCATAGGTACCAACTCCGCTGACTACTCATGACGGTCAATCTTCGGCACAGCTTTTCGACTTTCCTGGCGGATGATATCTTTCTCAATGAGTTTTGCTATACCCAAACCGCCACCTTTTTTCACGGCAGCGTTGGCGTATTCCTGATCCAGCATCGACCGGTAAACCTCTTCGCCGTGACCGCCTCCGGTCAACTTGTCCTTGCCAACGGTTTCACGCATCGATTTCATCATCATGCCGACAAAGAGCGCCTCAAAATCCTGGGATACTTTTTTCGCCTGTTGCCGCTGTTTTTCGGTGAGTCCCGCACCGCTGACGGACGCTCGCTGCAGCAGGCGCGCCTTGTCCGCCGCGCCGTCGGATACATCCGGTACTGTTGTCGCAACTTTCATGTCCATAAGTTCTTATCGTCCGGCCCGGTGTACTGTTTAGCTCTAAATGATGGTAAGCTCAGCCTGTAATGCTCCGGCCGCCTTGATGGCCTGGATGATACTGAGCAGATCGCGCGGAGTCACCCCCATCTGGTTGAGTGCCCGCACAACATCGCCGATGGTAGCGCCTTCCTTTAGTACCATCAACCGCCGGTTCTCTTCTTCCACTTTCAGGTCGGTACGCGGCACGACCTTGGTCTCGCCGGTCGTACTGAGCGGTGACGGTTGAGATACCTGGGGCGTTTCCTTGATTACCAACGTTAAATTACCGTGCGTAATCGCCACGGTGGAAATCCGTACGTCATCTCCCATGACGATCGTGCCGGTACGTTCGTTCAGTATAACCTTGGCTGACACATCCGGCTTGACCTCAAGCCGCTCAAGAGACGCGACGAATTCAACAGCGCGGTTTGAATACGCTTCCGGAATTGAAAGGGCTACCGAACCGGGATCGCTGCTGACAGCCACGGAGCTTTTGAACTTGTCGTTAATCGCCGTGACGATGCGTGAAGCGGTTGTGAAATCGGCAACATTCAGATTCAGTACTAAGATGGACTTTCCGACCAGAGTGTTGGGGAGTTGCCGCTCAATCAATGCACCATTCGGTACCCGTCCGGCGGTTGGATGATTTTTTTGAGCGGTGGCGCCCTGGCCGCCAAACGCAAATGAATTGGTCAGGACAGAACCCTGTGCCACGGCATAAACCTGATTGTCGGCTCCTTTAAGGGGCGCCATGAGCAGTGTGCCGCCGGCAATACTTTTGGCGTCACCCAGGGATGAAACCAGAACATCGAGACGATTTCCCTGTTTCGCAAAAGGAGGAAGGGTTGCCGTTACCATGACGGCGGCAACATTTTTTACCTTGATGGTATTGAGGGACGTGGTGATCCCCATCCGCTCAAGCATATTTACCACGGACTGCGTCTGGATTATCGTTTGATCGCTGTCCCCGGTACCGTTCAGACCCACCACCAGCCCATAGCCGATCAGCTGGTTGTCCCGAACCCCTTCAAATGATGCGAGATCCTTGATGCGGACAGCATGAGCAGTGGTTGTCACCAGAATGGCAAGCATAAAAAGTATGGCTGATACCGAGAGTTTCATATGTTCCTTCATAACGGTTCCACCGGTGCGACTATCAAAATGGCCAGACCTTGTCGAGAATATTCATTAACCAACCGGGACTCTGGCGGTCTGATATGATTCCCCTGCCTGAATAGCTGATGCGGGCATCGGCAACATAGATCGAGTTTACCGTGTTATCTTGTGCGATATCGCGTGTGCGCACGGTGCCTTCCAGAATGATAATCTGATCCTCTTCGTTGACCTTGATGTTGCGCCGTCCCTCTATCAGCAGATTGCCGTTCGCCATGACATCGATAACCCGTGCAGTGATGGTGGCGTTAAGGTTTTCCTGACGTGAAGTGGAGCCGGCACCTTTGAAAGACGAACTGGTACTGGCATTAAGAATCTTTGCCAGGTCGGCAAAATTATTTTTAAACAGTCCGGTATTTTCCAGCCCCAACAGTCCCGGCGCTCCGGCGCTCATGCTGCTGTCCCGCGACGTGCCGGTGTTTGCCTGCTTGGAGGCACTGGCAGTCTCGGAAATAACGATAGTTATGATGTCCCCCCGACGACGGGCTTTTAAATCTTCCGTCAGGCTACCGGATGCCGATTGCCAGATCGACCCGTTTGAATAGTCGTGGACCGGTCTCGTCACCTGGTCTTCAACACTGGTGGTTTTGATATCGGTTTTTTCGACTGCGCAGCCGCTGAAAACCAGTGCCAGCAGAAGTAACAGGGTATATTTCATTAATCTTCCTTCAACCTGAGTATCTATCATAGTGCTACCTGGACGGTAGATGCGTCGATGACCCTGGCCGGAATTTCCTTGAGAGAAGTCATATTTTTGACTCTAATAATATCTCCGACGGCACCCGAACTATGGGCTATTCCGGCTACGGAAATTTTCAACACCTCGTTTTCGCCGATTATGGTAACCGTCTGGCCGCTTTTTATCAGCGGCACCCGTTCAATCATATCAGAGCAAACCGGTTGATTGGCCCTGATGGTCGTACGGGCTATTTTACCGGTCACCTCGTCGACCTTTCGGGCCGCAAGATGGGAACTCTGGGTAATCTCCCGTTTCTGGACGACCAGGTCGGCTGCGGTTATGTCGGTGCCATGGTCAAGCTGTCGAAGCGTAACCACCGTGTCTGCCAACGCTTCCACATCTATCTGCACCGAAATATTGCGTACGACCTTGTCCTTCTGGCGGGCCAGAATTGCGATGCTGACGTTTCCCCACCCTTCCCACTGCTTCGGGGCAACAATTTCGTACTCTATGTTCCCTTCAGGGAGTTTCTGAACGTTTGGGATGGCCATCCTGCGAATGGTTACATCCCATCCCATGCCTGCAGTACGGGATGTAACAAACGTGGTGACAATCGTGCGAATCTCCTGTTCCCGATCACTGCCGGACAGGGCCGGACGCGGCACAATGAACAACAACGTCAAAATAAGCAGAAAAGCGGATGGTAATATACGTTTCATAATGAGTCAGGTCCGTATCTACCGTTTCAGGTTGTTGGCGGTCTGCAGCATCTCATCCGAAGCCTGCACCGCCTTGGAGTTAACTTCATACGCTCTCTGGCCGACAATCATATTGACCATTTCCTCAGCCACATTGACATTGCTCATTTCCAGAAGCCCCTGGGTGATCGTGCCGAGGCCATTTTGTCCCGGAGTCCCTTCGGTTGCGGTTCCGGAGGAATCTGTGGGAATATATATGTTCCTTCCCTGGCTGGAGAGGCCGGACGGATTGGAAAAAGCCGACAGCTTGATGTTTCCGACACTGGTAGTGGCACTTTGTCCGGGAAGCTGAACCGAAACGGTGCCGTCACTGCCGATATTTATCTTGGTGGCATTGGCCGGTATGGTGACTGACGGCGAAAGCGGATTACCGTCGGACGTCACTATCTGCCCGGTACTGTCGCGTTTAAAGGCACCAGCCCTGGAATAACCGATAGCACCGTCAGGCTGGGTAATCTGAAAAAAGCCGTCTCCTTCGATGGCAATATCCAGCTCGTTACCGGTCTGGGAGAAATCTCCCGGCGTAAAAATCTTCGTAACGGCGGCCAAACGGCTTCCCAGACCGATTTGGATGCCGGTCGGAACCTGCGTCGTGTTGGTAGCCGGCGAACCGGTCGTTTTCAGGTTCTGATAAATCAGATCCTGAAAATCCGCCCGGCTCTTTTTGAAACCGGTCGTACTGATGTTCGCCAGGTTATTGGCAACAACGTCAATGGTCTTCTGTTGTCCCTGCATGCCGGATGCTGCGGACCAGAGTGAACGAATCATAGTATTGCTCCTTGTTTAGTACGTGAAATATCAAAGTTTGCCAATGTCGTTAGCCGCTTTGGTCGCCATATCGTCATACCCTTTTATTACTTTCGAGCACGCCTCAAAATAGCGGTTGGTCTCGATCATCTGTACCATTTCCGTGATGGCATCTACGTTCGAACCTTCAAGGTGTCCCTGCAGAACCTGTGCTTTACCTGCCTGGGGAGTTGCCTGCTGGTCTGCCGGAATAAACAGGGCACTGCCGATTTTGGTCATGTTGTATGGCTTGCCAAAGTCAACGACGGAGATAGCTCCCGCCGCTGTACCATCAACGGAAACCCCCCCTTTGGCGTCAATTTCAACCTTGCTCCCCTGAATGCGGATTGCCGCGCCATTTGCGCCTTGCACCGGGTAGCCATCCACTGTTACCAGCGTGCCGTCGGCTGACGTTCGAAAATTACCCTGGCGGGTGTACGCGGTTCCCTCGGGGGTGGTAACGGCAAAGAAGCCGTCTCCATCAAGCGCCAGATCGAGCGTGTTGCTGCTCTGCGTGGTCGGGCCGCTATCATAGTCGATATAGACGGAATCCTTCTGTAAAATGGGATCAGCCGTCGTGCCCTGCGGAACGACAGGCGGGTTGACGTTGCCGGAAAGCAAGCCTTCGAAGGACATTTTATCCTTCTTGAAACCCGGGGTATTAATGTTTGCCAGGTTGTTGCTGATTATATCAAGGCGGTGCATGGCGGACAGGCTGCCTGAAACGGCCGAGTACATACCACTGTTCATGTCCGGTTCTCCTCTTTGTGTGCTAGATGCGGTGCAGTCTGAGACGCGAGCGCAGCCTGACCATCGCCTGACTGATGAGCTGCGATATTCGGGATTCCGTTAATCCAAGCGTCTCACCGATTTCCTTGAGATTAAAATCTTCGTTATAATAGAGCGTTACTGCCAGTCGTTCTTTTTCGGGTAATGTATCAATAGCCTTTCCAAGCGCTTCAGCCAGCTGCATGGTTATGACCTGTTGTTGCGGGTTTTTTGCATCAGATTCGCACAGGACGTCTGCAAGACAGAGCGGGCTGCCATCATCCCCCTCCCAGCTGTCATCCAGGCTGATAAAAGTAAATACGTGAACATCATCAAGCAGCTCATAATAGTCATCAAGGCTCATTTGTAGCGCTTCGGCAACCTCTTCGCTGGTCGGATGCCGCCCAAACCGGTTTTCAAGTTCGTGCAGTTCCCGTTCCAACCGTTTATATTTGTCCCGCATCGATCGGCTCAATACGTCGTATGAGCGGAGTTCATCCAGAATCGTGCCACGGACATGCTGTTCGGCAAACGTTTTAAAGAGCACTCCACGGGATGGGTCAAAACGATCTGCTGCATTTATCAGGCCAATCATTGCTGAACTCATCAGATCCTGCAGGTCAAGATGCGGGGGAAGTTTGGCCGACATTCTGCCGACCAGATAGCGCACCAGTGGAATATGATCAAGTATCAGCTGTTCGCGTTCGGCAGACTGAAACGCACCAGTATCGAGATCGCCTACCTCGGTCATTGGGTCAGTTTCCTCCCGCAGTATCGAGCATTCTTCGGAAAAAAAACTGAATATTGCCTTTTATCCGGCTCTGGCGCTTGTTTTCAATGACCCGTTTGGCAAGTGTATTGAAACATTGGGCTGCCTCGGAATCGGGAAAAAGTTCGGTGACGGCTTTTTGACGTTTGACCGCCTCGACAACCTTTTCATCCTTGACGACACAGCCGAGGTAATCGAGCGAAATGTCAAGAAAACGGCCGGCCACGTTGGCGAGTTTGCGAAAAACTTCCAATGCCTCCTCACTGTCCTTGGCCATATTGACCAACACTTTAAAGTGGTGTTCCGAATAGCGGGTTGCCAGAAGCTTGATCAAGGCATAGACATCGGTAATAGAGGTCGGTTCAGGAGTAACCACGACAAAAATTTCCTGAGCGGCAACCGTGAAGTACGTTACATTTTCCGAAATACCCGCTTCGGTATCGACAATCATGATGTCGAACTGCTCTTCAAGCATATCCAACTCGTCCAGCAGTTTCAGCTTCTCATGTTGTCCCAGGCTTGTTAACTCCTGAATACCCGAGCCTGCCGGGATGATCTTGATGCCGGCAGGTCCGTCGATCAGGATGTCAATAATGCTCTTTTCGCCATTAAGGACATGGTTAAGGTTGTAAACCGGCGAAAGCCCCAGCAGTACGTCGAGATTTCCGAGCCCGAGGTCTGCATCGATCAACAGAACTTTTTTCCCCTGGGCTGAAAGAGCTATGGCGAGGTTGGAAACGACATTACTCTTGCCGACGCCACCCTTGCCACTGGTTACCGAGATAACCCGAATACCCTGCGGATCGGATAAACCGCTGGGGGAATCTGTCTTGGTGTTACTTTTTGCTGTGCGAGCCATCTGGCGGAGAGTATCAGCCTGGTCGCCCGTTCCTGGTACGGTGCTCATTCTGCCCCCTCATGAAAAATCATATCTGCCAGTTTAGCCGGAGTAGCAATTTCAATATCTTCGGGCACACGCTGACCAGTTGTAAAATATGCAATTTGCAAATTGTCCTTCATTAATAGATTGACCATATTCCCAAAACTTTCGCACTCATCGATTTTAGTAAAAACCACCTTACTCACCTGAAAAATTCTGAAACGGTTGAGAATCTCTTCCAGTTCGCGATCCTTGGTTGTGGCTGAAAGACATAAATAGACCTCCATGGGAATTTTATCTTCCAGGAAGTTCTTCATTTCATCGAGCTTTTCCTTGTCTTTATGGCTTCGTCCGGCGGTATCGATGAAGATAAGGTCGCAGGACGAATGTTTTTCAACTGCTTTTTCAAGCTCTTTCGGGGTCGAAGCGACCTCCAGCGGGATCCCCATGATGCGCGAATAGGTTTTTAGCTGCTCGACCGCCCCCACCCTGAAAATATCCATGGTAATCAGCGCTACTTTGTTACCCCGATTAAGAGCGTACATGGCAGCCAGCTTGGCAGTTGTCGTTGTCTTGCCGACACCGGTCGGACCGACCAGAGCGATGATCCGGGGGGAATTCTTTTTCAGCTTGAGCATACCGGCAAATTTGATCAGCCGCCCGAGTGTCTCGCCAAGCCGCCCCTTGACTGTCTGGTTACCGCTTTGCAACGGCAGGGTATTGAGCGTATCGACAATTTTCCTGATCAGCTCGGTAGAAACGCCGCTGGTTGCCAGCTCCCGTGCCAGGGGAGAATCTTCCGGAAGCAGATCAGCCCCCGACGGTACTTTCGGAGTACCTTCATCGGTGATCGTCGGCCACTGAACATCTTTGGCCCCCCCCTCCTGGCTCTTTGCCAGTGTCGCAAGGAGTAACTTTTTTATTTCTTCCAGATCGGAGCGCGGAATATTTTTGATGTTTATTCCGCCATCAAGTTCTGCCGTTTCCACACCAACTGCCGTCTTCGCCTCCGCGCGCATTTCTTCTTCACGGCGGGTGAGAGATTCCACTTTTTCCCGCAGGTCTTTCAGTTCACGGGCCAGGGGAGCCAGCATTGAACTCTCCATCTCCTCCCGTGCGGTCCGCTCGCGTGGCGCTGGTTCACGGTACTGAACGGGAGCGGCCGCCGGCGGGGCGGTTTTACGCACCGGATCCATCGCCGCCGTTACCCGGTAAACCTGCTTACTGAAAAAGCCGAGGAAACCGCCCGTCTTCTCTTTCTTTGTCGAGAGTATCATGGCGTCCGGGCCGAGTTCCGCCTTTACCATGCGTAGTGCTTCCGGCATGCTTGCCGCTTGGAATGTTTTAACCAACATTGAAGCTTACCACCCCTAATGATTGTATTTTGACATTTTGAGGAATTTCATTGTGTGACAATACTGCCATGTGCGGAACAAAGCGCTCTATTAATTTTCGCACGTGACGACGGATTGACGGAGAGGCAAGAAGTACCGGTTGAGCTCCGCTTGCCCCGAACCGCTCCGACATGCTCCGGACAGATGCAATAATCTGCTGGGCACTGGACGGTTCAATAGCCAGATAACTTCCCTGATCGGACGGCTGGATCGCTTCGGCAATCAGATCTTCGACTTCCCGGTCCATCGTAACCAGAAAAAGGGTGTCGTCATCCATTTTGTACTGGTCGACAATAAATCTCCCCAACCCTTGCCGGACAAACTCGGTCAACACGTCCGGGTCCTTGGTAAGCGAGGCATAATCGGCCAGAGTTTCCAGAATAGTACGCATATCCCGTACCGAAACGCCCTCCTTGAGCAAACTTTTGACAACCCGCAGCACTGTCCCGAGATTAAGCAGACTCGGTATCAGCTCTTCAACAACTTTTGGGGCAGAAACAGCAACATTATCAAGTAGTTGCTGCAGCTCCTGCCGGCCGAGCAACTCATGAGAGTACCGTTTGATAATTTCACTGATATGGGTAGCAACGACGGTAGTACTGTCCACAACAGTATAGCCGTTGATCTGGGCCTGATCGCGATCTTCACCCCGTATCCAGACAGCCGGAAGCCCGAAGACCGGTTCCTTGGTTGTCATGCCGGGCAGATTGGCCGTTACGCCTCCCGAATCCATGGCGAGATACTGGCCGGTAAGCTCGCTCCCCCCCACGCGGGCACCGCGAATCAACAAATTGTATTCATACGGTTTGAGTTGCAGGTTGTCATGAATATGAATAGGCGGGACAACAAAACCCATTTTCTGTGCGGTCTGACGGCGGATAGAGCGGATACGCTCCAGCAGTTCGCCATTCTGTGCGGCATCAACCATTGGCACCAGGCCATAGCCAACCTCCAACTCCAGAACATCCAGAGGTCGGATATTTGACGCCTGATCGATCGACTCCTCGCCGGCGGTTGCTTCAGGTGCGGCGGTTTCTTCCATAACCTCCGCTTTTTCACGCGCCATCTTGCCGATCAAAAAGGTAACGCCCGACAGCAGCAAAAAGGCAAAGTGCGGTAGTCCCGGAATAAGCGCGAACAGAAACATGACACCGGAGGCAACGAAAAAAGCCTTCGGGTAATTCATGAACTGCCCGGTAAGCTCCTGGCCAAAACTATTTTCATCTGCGGAACGGGTTACGAGGATACCGGCTGCCGTTGAAATAACGAGGGCCGGAATCTGGGCAACCAACCCCTCGCCGATAGTCAGCAGCGTATAGTTGGAGAGGGCGTTCATAAGCGGCATCCCCTGCTGCCAGACCCCGATGATCAAACCGCCGAAGATATTGACCAGTACGATCATGATCCCCGCAACTGCATCTCCGCGGACAAACTTGCTGGCACCATCCATGGAGCCGTAGAAATCCGCTTCACGGGATATCTTCAGGCGCCGCAGCTTCGCCTCTTTATCGGTCAGCAGCCCAGCCGAGAGATCGGCGTCAATCGCCATTTGCTTACCCGGCATGGCATCCAGCGTGAAGCGTGCGGCAACCTCCGCAACACGTCCGGCGCCTTTGGTGATGACAACAAAATTGATGATCACAAGAATCAGGAACAAAACCGCACCGACAATATAATTGCCGCCAACGACAAACTGGCCGAACGCCTTGATAACCGCGCCCGCAGACTCGGCTCCTTCACTGCCATGCAGCAGAATCAGGCGTGTCGAAGCGATATTGAGAGCCAGCCTGAAGAGGGTTGTAACCAGCAGAACCGAGGGGAAAACCGAAAAATCGAGCGGCTGGATCGTGTAGAGACAGATCAGCAGAATTGACAGAGCGACCGTTATGTTGGCAGCGAGAAAGACATCGAGAATAAACGCCGGCAGTGGGATAATCATCAGCGCCAGAATGCCGATCAACCCCAGGGCGACATAGATGTCCGAGTTTTTGCGAAATCCGCGTAACTCTATTGCTTCTACGGAGCCATTTGCCATGGAATGTATCTATTTGCCGCCTTGGTGCGTATAGTAACGAGAGCTAGTTATATATGCATTTTTCATGCCGCGAGCGCCCACATTCTCCGGGCTCACCGTCAAAAGGGATATAACCCGCTGATACCATCATCGGTGGGCCGTGTTCGCAAGACAACTACGCCCCCCCGAACGCGTCAAACCATTGAACGCGTCGGTTTATTGACATGTTCATTATTGAACTGAGATTGCAGTATTATTTTTTCAGTTCAATGCCTCTTGGTTGAATTGACATAGTGACTATCATAGCCTATGATATAGTCACTATATAAAAAAGGGAGTCGTACCATGCAGCAACTGACAACTATGGATTTAAGAAAAAATCTGGGACATATTCTTGACATGGTGGCTGAAAGTAACGAGTCCGTAACTATCTCTCGTGCCAATAAACCTCTGGCCGTCATTCTTTCCATCGCTGAATATGAGGAGAAGGTGCAGAAAAAGAACCGCGCCCAGCGTCTTGAATCGTTGTCCAATGCAATGGATTCCTGGCGTGAGCGCAACCGCAAGGTGACGGCGCAGCTTGATGTTGTACTGGCAGTGCGTGAAAGCAGGGACGCACAATGATTGTGCTTGATTCATCAGTTGCATTGAAGTGGATCTTTGCCGATGAAGAGGGGGCAGGGCATGCAGAGCGCATTCGTGAAGATCACATAAGCGGGAAAAGCGAGATCGCCGTTCCTGCACTGTTTTTCTATGAAATTGCCAACGTACTTGCCACCAAGGTCAAACTTTCTGCTGAAGAGGCACTGGAAGCATTTGAGCTTATCAGCGCCTTTGAGTTCAATGTGCATGATCTCGATAATTCAGAATATATGGAAACAATGGCCTTCGCCATGAGACATAAGGTCAGCGCCTATGATGCCGGCTATTATATTCTCGCTTCCCGGCTCGGGTGCCGCTTTCTGACGGCAGACCGGAAGTTTTGGGAAGAGGTAAAAGGATTTGGAGTGGCAGTACTACTAGGATAAATCGGCAGTGCTTCTTATTTTTTGATTAATATACGTAAAATCACTTCTGAAAAACATGCTGCTTGGAAATTCAGAAAGGAGATATCGACTATGAAAGCTTAAGTGTGAAAGCTTGGGTGTTGTGATTGGGGAAAAAGTAATGTAGTATCCCGCCGTGTAAGCAGTACCAACTCAATCAACCAGTGACAGACATAAATAACATTCTACAAAGGAGCGCATTATGGCCAGTCTTAACAAGGTTATGCTGATTGGAAACCTGGGCAAAGATCCCGAAGTACGTTTCACCGCATCAGGTCAGGCAGTAGCAAGTTTTTCCCTTGCTACCAGTGAGAAATTCAAAGGAAAGACAGGTGAATGGGAAGAACGCACCGAGTGGCACAATATAACACTCTGGGGAAAGCTGGCCGAGATTTCCGGTGAGTATCTCACTAAAGGGAAAACCATTTATGTCGAAGGCCGCTTGCAGACCCGCAAATGGCAGGACAAAACCGGTAATGACCGCTATACTACCGAGATTGTCGGAGATAAAATGCAGATGCTCTCCCCCAAAGGCGAGAGGAGCGGAGGCGATTCTTCGTCAGCGCCCAAAAGCAGCGGATCAAACGACGAAGAGCCACCGTTTCAGGATGATGACATTCCCTTCTAAAATATACCTACATATTTAAGGCAAACAAAACCCCTTTCAATCTTTGTATTGAAGGGGTTTTGCATTTTCCCGCATGTGTAAACAAATACTTTTCGGCAGTTGGATTAGGGTTGCGTCTGGAGATGCAGTTTTTTGAACTCTTGGCGCCGGATCACCACTATTCTGTGAAGTCAGATAAAAGTTAACTTCCTCCCTGATACGGTCGGTCAGAAAGTATCTGCCGCTTTCCGTAGATATGGTTGGTTTTCTCATTCTATCGCCTTTTCAATCCAGTAGGTCTGTTTGTGAAGGCATTTCATCAGTTCTGCCATTCTTGTTTCGGCAGTAGCCTTCTCTTTGGACTCTCCGACCAGGAACCGCTGGCCATTGTCGTCCTGGCGCCATAACTGCCAGATCATCGGACTAAGAGCCTTTATCCAAAACTGCATTTCATGATCTCTGGGAATGCCATCAACTTCTTTCCAGGTAAAATGAGTGGTTACTCCCGCTAATTTAACAAACTGGCTTCGCTGCAAAAAACGATCAATCGGGACATATCCATCGGGACAGCGCGGATGGTCATCTGGCCTCATCACCGTAGCACTGGTCAGGTAATCGTAGCTTTTCTGATCAAGGAAGTGTTGCTCAATTCTCGACAGGAGACGTGATCCCAATCCTTTGTTGCGGTAGTCCGGATAAAAGAGCAATTCGCCAATGTAAATGATGCGTTCGACCGGATACTGCGTTGCAGCAAGGGGCGAGGCCAATTCCTCGGATTCGTATTGCAGAGGGATGGCGGTTACCGCACCGGCAAGTTCGTTGCCGCATGATGCTATGATGGCGGTTGCTTCGGTATGGCTGGCATAGTGTTTCAGATATTCGAGTTCATCCTTCTGTTGTCCATCGTAGAGATAGGGGTATTCCCTGAAGATCGTCAGTCGAAGCTGGGCTATCTGCTCAAGATATTCCTGAATTTGAGAACCTTGCAAAAGTTGTTCAGATATGTCCATGGTATCAGTTTCCATAGCCGCTGCCGATAGCCGTGAAGGGAAGATCAAGTTCCAGTTCCGGAACCTTCTTGGCAATCCAGGCGGTAAATGTATTGCTGTTCGGCCCAGGGAAAGCTTTATAGGTATCAGGCCATGGATAACTGCGGGCTGCCTTATCAATGGACGATATCAATTTTTCCGCTCTCACACCCTTTATTTCCTTGAGCAGGCGCGGGCGCTCGCCGTACCAATAGCGGTCAGGAAGGTCCTTTTCAATGCGGATGAGCTGAAGTCCTCGCTGTTGCCTCCAGCCAATTAACTCGTACACCGTATATGACGGTTCATTAACAAGTTTTACCGATATCCATGTATGTACTGCGAACCAACCTCGCCATCCCCAGGTGGGGGCTGCATAGGCTTGCACTACCGCTTCTTTGGTAACGGTTGGATCTGGGGCGATCCCGGCTGACTCACGGCTCGCGGTTCGCCAGTCCTTGGCGGCACATCCGGTTACAGATGCCAACATACATATAAGGATCATCAATCTTCTCATTTTCTCTGTAATTCCCTTGGCAATTTCGGCAGCCACCCCACACTGATAACTCCCCATAAGCCAATCAATATTGCTTCGGCGGCATCATGACGCAGGGAAGTCGGTTTTTTGGCCCCTGACCAGGTAATAACAGAACGAGCCAGTTCATCGGCATACCTTTTGGCATCTGCTCCGCTTTTTTGCTCCCGTGCATAGAGAAACATCGGTCTCCATGTCTCCGCACCGATGCGGATCACGTGCAACCCTCTCCGCTCGGCCTCTTTTTGCCAGACATTCGCCAGATTCCCGCCACCTTCAACAATTACTGTTGTCAACTCGCCAATCGAGCCAAGGATATGAGGGACATCATGTTTCAATCGTTCGGTCGTGCCGTAGTTGTGGGAACGATACCACAGAAGCCTGCCGGTACCTCTATATAAAGCAAGTCCGGTCTTCAAACCCATATCGACGGCCAATAGTGCCATCAGTCAAACTTGTAGTGCTTGAGTACCGCCTGCACGACCTTCCAGTGGCACGACATCCCAGCGGGGAATACCACCAGATCTCCTGCTTTAATAGCTACCGGTGCTCCACCGTCAGGGGTGACAATAACGTCACCTTTCAACAGATAGCAGGTCTCACGACTGTCGTAGGCCCAGGGGAATTCCGATGGCTCACAGGTCCAGATAGGCCACGTGGTGACATTAAGCTTTTCGAGTTTTGCGTTATCTGGGTTATGTTCAACGATAATTTCAGCCATAACGCTTCCTTTCATTCAAATAGCGATGGCTCCAGTGGCCGAATGCATTCTTCAAGATCATTAGCCGGACTGTTGACAGTTTTTGCTACCGGCCATGAGGTCATCAACTCTAATGGGAATGGATGATAGAAGTTTTGTAAATGCAAAATGTCTTTGTATGCCGGGTCGAGCCATCGGGCAAATTCGCTCTGTTGCAGAATCACCGGCATCCTGTCATGGATCAAGGCCATCAGACTGTTAGCAGACGTCGTCAAAATGGCACACGTTTCAATCGTGGTTCCATCCGGTGCCCGCCATGATTCCCAAATTCCGGCGAAAGAAAAGGGAGAAGCATCTTTGGTGGTGGTATAATAGGGTGCCTTGCCACTGTCGAGTAGGGAGTAACCGTTTCCGGTTACTCCCCCTCTAAGAACCGTACGTGAGAGTTTCCACCTCATACGGCTCAAGCCTTCACAAATGCCCTTCATGTGGACACGGTCAATGCTGAGCGACGACCGGAACGTTTGGCCATGTATTCACTCCATGCCGGATCGTACGGATTCAGGTCTGATTTCACCTGAATATGCCTTACAATCCGAACCGATGACATATGGAACAGCCTATAATGAGATGACTTATTCTCTATGCACACCGATTTTCCGAAGAACCACCAGTCACGGTTTCCCACTCGCTCGAAGTATTTGCTCTTTATCCACCGTAAACCCTTCTTAGGGTGGCGGGCTTTTGCCCATTTCCAAAGTATCTGGAATATATCAGCATCGACCCGAGCAAAGATGCACTTTGACACGACATGTCGGTGATAGTTGGCCCATCCTCGAATCACCGGATTCAGACGGGAGATTAGAGCATGAACCGGAGCACCCAAATGCCTGCGAACAATCTCTTTTACCTTGGCGAGAATTGACGCTATACTTTTCCGAGACGGCTTAATCAATAGCTTGCCATTCGGATAGCGTCTGACATTCTGTCCAAGGAAGTCAAATCCACTTGTGAGATGTACAATCGAGGTTTTCTCCGGGGAGAGTTCCAAACCTCGTTCGGCCATGAATGATTCAACCAGCGGCTTCACCTGTGATTCCAGCAATTCTCTGCTGTTCCCGGTTATAATGAAGTCGTCAGCATACCGGACAAGGTGAACCTGTGCGGCTTTTCCGTGCCATGAGCCTTTTCCCCGGAGTGGGAATACTTCCCTTAACCGGGCCTCAAGGCCATCAAGCGCGAGGTTTGCCAACACTGGGGAGATGATTCCACCTTATCTGAAGTAACTCGTTATCCGAAGTAAATACAGTAAGCGCCTATTATTATCGCATGTATTCTATATTTACTTCGGATAATATTTTCAAAAACTGGTTAGCCAAGTAAGTAAAT